>Ga0070738_10001439_pt1 | contig 47816 bp, 43 predicted proteins | sample Coa_R2_2_FD_66446 | JGI IMG/M metagenome (GOLD analysis project Ga0070738, IMG submission 66446) | Surface soil microbial communities from Centralia Pennsylvania, which are recovering from an underground coalmine fire - Coalmine... | ecosystem: Environmental > Terrestrial > Soil > Unclassified ... | reverse complement strand
CATCGGCGAGATCGGCACCGCCGGCGGCACCGGCTACGTGCTGGAATATGCCGGCGAGGCGATCCGGTCGCTGTCGATGGAAGGCCGCATGACCGTCTGCAACATGTCGATCGAAGGCGGGGCGCGCGCGGGCCTGGTCGCGCCCGATCAGAAAGCGTTCGACTTCCTGCGCGGCCGGCCCAAATCGCCCAAGGGCGCCGACTGGGATGCAGCGATGCGCTACTGGGAAACGCTGCGCTCCGACGACAACGCGCATTTCGACCATGAGATCAGGCTGGACGCAGCCAAGCTGCCGCCGATCGTCACCTGGGGCACCTCGCCCGAGGACGTCATCTCCGTCACCGGCGTCGTGCCCGATCCCGACAAGATCGCGGACGAGGCCAAGCGGCTGTCGAAACATCGCGCGCTGAAATACATGGGGCTGACGGCGGGAACCAAGGTCACCGACATCAAGCTCGACCGCGTCTTCATCGGCTCCTGCACCAACGGCCGCATCGAGGATTTGCGCGCGGCAGCCAAGATCGCCGAGGGCAAGACGGTGAATGCCAATGTCAACGCCATGATCGTGCCGGGCTCCGGCATCGTGAAGGAGCAGGCGGAAGCCGAGGGTCTGGACAAGATCTTCATCAAGGCCGGCTTCGAGTGGCGCGAGCCCGGCTGCTCGATGTGCCTTGCCATGAACCCCGACAAGCTCAAGCCCGAAGAGCGCTGCGCCTCCACCTCGAACCGCAATTTCGAGGGCCGCCAGGGCTTCAAGGGCCGCACGCATCTCGTCTCGCCGGCGATGGCCGCCGCGGCCGCGATTGCGGGGCACTTCGTCGACGTGCGGGACTGGCGATAACGCGCTTTTGGCCGGAACTCCGCAGGTTCCGGCAAGGACTCGTTAAAGATCGGCAGGCAGTATTCCTCCCTGCGCGGGCGTTCCCGCGCCGGGAGGGCGCCATGGCTGACAAGTCCCAATATGTCGACCTGATCGGCGAGGCGACGCGGCAAAAGCGGCGGCGACGCGAGGAAACACCTGTCGTCGTCAAGAGCGTGTTCGACGAGCCCGAGGAGGCGCCGCAGCCCGAGCGGCGGCTGAGCAACTGGCCGCCGGGCCGGATTGCGCAATGGCGCATGGAAAATCTTTCGGCGTGGAAGATGAAGCTGAAGGGCTGGAAGCTCAAAGACTGGACGTGAGGCGAAGGAATCGATCGGCGTCGCCAATCTGACTTCGGTCGTTCCGGGGCGATGCGATCGGCATCGAACCCGGAACCTCGAGATTTCCGGGTTCGCCTCAGGCGTCCAGGATGACGGCCGCAGCGACGCGCGAGCGCGTCGCCCGCCTCAGCGCCAATGGCGATGGTGCCAATGCCGATGATGCCAGTGGCGACGATGCCAGTAGTGGCGATGCCAGTGATGGTGATGATACCAGCGCACTTCCGTGGTCACCTTCGCATTGTCCTGCACAGCCGCGGCCGCTGCAGGATTGCTCAGCGATAACGCTGCCGCACGTTCGACAGGCGCGCTCAGCGCGAATGCCGCAGCAAGCGCGGCAAGCCGCAAAATTCTCGTCCCGTTCATTCCAGTCTCCGCAAATGTCCCGTGGGCGACGCGCGCCCATCGCACATCGTCCACGGTGCAAGCCAAGTCATGGATGAGTTGAATGCGGCCTGAACGATCTTGCCGCAAACATGAACGATGGCGGAGTTCCCGACGCTCGTGTTGTGACCCAGACGCTTGATTCACTCGGTGTCATTCCGGGGCGCCCGAAGAGCGAACCCGGAATCTCGCGCCGCAACTCGAGATTCCGGGTTCGCCGCTGACGCGGCGCCTCGGAATGACGGAATGAAGTGTCAGAGCCGCAACACTAGCCTGGCCGCCAGACGCAATGCATGCGTGGCACGATGACGGTGCCGCTCGGTCGATATTCCTGCACATAGGTGGCGTTGCATTCGCGCACCGCATTGGGACCGGGATTGTAACGCGGATACACCTCGGGCACGGCTTCATAGTTGGGATAGATGCGCAAACGCGGTACGCGGCGGACCGGCGGCGCTGGCGCATCGTTCGGCCCTGCCTGCGCCACGCGCATGCCGGAGGGCGCACTCTGCGCGCGGCTGGCTTGCGAGGGCAGGACAAGCGCCCCCGCCAGAAAAACCGCAACGACCGCCCCGATTGCCCCGTTTGCCTTCATCGCGCTCCACCCGAATTTGTCCCCGTTTGGGTTCTAGCATCCGGCATCGGCCGCAGCCAGCCCTCAAGCCGCCGTCACAAAAGCGAGATGCAGAGTTGCGGCAGGCGCGCTAAACAGGCTCGCGGAGGAAACATGTGGACCGACCTGAAAGCGCCCTCGCTCGCCGAAATGGAGGCGATGGCGCACGACGTCTTCGAGCGCCTGCCGAAACGCTTCCGCGACCTGTGCGAGGGCGTCATCATCCGCGTCGACGATTTCCCGACCGACGAGGTGCTCGACGACATGGAGTGCGAGAGCGAGTTCGACCTGCTCGGACTGTTCCAGGGGGTCGGCCTGCCGTTCCAGAGCACGGGCGATATCGGCCGCCTGCCCAACATGGTCTGGCTCTACCGCCGCCCAATCCTGGACTATTGGGCCGAGCATGAGGAGACGCTCGGCAGCATCGTCCGCCATGTGCTGGTCCATGAGATCGGCCACCATTTCGGGCTCTCCGACGACGACATGGCCGGGATCGAAGCCGGGGTGGAGTGAGCCGGGATGGAGTGGGCCGGGGCCATAGGCGCCGGCCGGATTTGTACCTTTATTGTCGGCGCTATTCGCGTTACACAACCGGTCTTACCCTCAAGACTTGCCCCCTATCTGGACGGGACGTGCACCGATGGAAAAATTCACCAAGCTGGAAGGCGTCGCGGCGCCCTTGAAGATCATCAATGTCGACACCGACATGATCATCCCCAAGCAGTATCTGAAGACCATCAAGCGCACCGGCCTTGGCAAGGGGCTTTTCTCCGAGCAGCGCTACAAGGATGACGGCAGCGAGAACCCGGATTTCGTGCTCAACAAGCCGGCCTATCGCCAGGCGAAGATCCTCGTCGCGGGCGACAATTTCGGCTGCGGCTCGAGCCGCGAGCACGCGCCCTGGGCGCTCGCCGATTTCGGCATCCGCTGCGTGATCTCGACCTCGTTCGGCGACATCTTCTACAACAACTGCTTCAAGAACGGCATCCTGCCGATCCGCGTGTCGCAGCAGGATCTCGACAAGCTGTTCGACGATGCCGAGCGCGGCGCCAATGCGACGCTGACCATCGACCTGCCGAACCAGGAAATCCGCGGCCCCGACGGCGGCACCGTGAAGTTCGAGATCGATCCGTTCCGCAAGCACTGCCTGATCAACGGCCTCGACGACATCGGCCTCACGATGGAGAAGAAGGCCTCGATCGACACCTACGAGGACAAGCTCAAGCGCGAGCGTGCGTGGGCCTGATCTTCCCGGCTTTTCTCTCTACGCCTTTTCTTCCCCGCGAACCGGTATCCACGTCGATCGAAAACGTCATGCGCGAGGCGAGGTGACGCATGTTGCCCGACATCGTCACCTTCTGGCGTGGACCGCTGGACCGCTTGCGGCTGACATGCCTGAGGTCGCAAGTCGCGGCCGGCCACAAGGTGACCGTCTATAGTTTCGACCCCATCCCAGGCCTGCCCGACGGCGTCGGCAATGCCGAGGCCGAAGCGATCCTGCCCGAGGCATTTTCGGACCGCTTGCGGCCGGCGCAGCCGGACGGCAGCTGGCGCGACTGGACCTTGCTGCAGTTTTCCGACTTCTTTCGCATACGGTTGATGGCGGCGCGCGCGGGACTCTGGCTCGACGCGGACGTGCTGTTGCTCAGGCCCATCGAGCTCGATCCGGCAAAGCCGTATTTCGCCTGGGAGCGGCCGCGCCAGCTCGGCAATTCCGTGCTCTATCTGCCCGCCGACGACGCCATCGTAGCCGCCTATGCGCGCCTGATGGCGAGCGACGATCTCAAGCCGGACTGGCTCGCCGCACGGCATCGCTTCCTGCTCGCATTGCGTCCCCTCATCGGCCGCTCCGGCCGCACCGCGGATCTCCGCGTCGCGATCTACGGCCCCGCCTCGCTCACGGCGCTCGCCCGCCGCCATGGCGAGCTGCAATACGCGCTGCCGAAGCGATCCTTCTATGCCGTGCATGCGGAGCCGAAGCGCTTTTTCGAGCCGTCGGACTTCTCGGCGCTGATCGCGGATCCCGCTGTGATCGGACTGCACCTTTCGCCCAAGGGGCGCAGCAAGCAGCCGCCCGTTCCGGGCAGCCTTTACGCCTGGGCGGTCGAGCGCTTCGGTAGCTGATTGCCTTTGATCCAGCGCAACGTCTGCAGCCCCGATCCGTGGTCATTTGCGACCAGGAGGTGAGCCATGACCGCCCATGCCAAACCCTATCCCCGCGTCGAACAGCTGATCAGCACATTCGCCGAGTGGCTCAAGCATCGCCGCGAGCTCAACGAGATGCGCCAGCTCGACCGTGTCGAGTTCGATCGCATCGCCAGCGATCTCAGGGTTTCTCCCGACGATCTCGATGAGCTGGTCCGCCACGGGTCACATGGCGCCGACGAGCTGCCGCAGCTGCTCAAAGTGCTTGGCATCGACGAGAGCGATCTTGCCAGCACCCAGCCGCTGCTGCTCCGCGACATGGAGCGTGTCTGCGCGCTGTGCGCCCACAAGCGCCAATGCGACCACGACCTTGCCGCGGGCACGATCGCCGAGCACTACAAGGAATATTGCCTCAACGCGCCGACGATCGAGCAGGTCAAGGCGCGCTAGTTGCCCATCGCCACGATCGCATCTGCGATCGCGATGGTCCGCCGGGCCATGTCCGCATGCAGCCGCTCGACCATCCGGCCGTCGAGCTGGATCGCGCCGCGCGATGCATTCTCGGGCAATTCGAATGCGGCAATGATCCGCCGCGCCTGCGCCACTTCATCCGCGGGCGGCGTGAAGATGGCATTGCAGGCCTCGATCTGGCCGGGATGGATCAGCGTCTTGCCGTCGAAGCCGAGGTCGAGGGCCTGGCGGCATTCCGCGGCGAAGCCCTCCGGATTTGAGAAGTCGCTGTAGGGGCCATCGAGCATCTCCAGCCCGTAAGCATGCGCGGCCAGGATGCAATGCGTGATCATCGGGATCATGGTGGCGCGGCCCGGCACCATCCTGATCCGGGTTTCCCGGGCAATGTCATTGGGCCCGAACACGAAGCCCGCAAGCCTCGTCTTCTGATCGGTCACGGCAGCCGCCAATTGCTCGGCATCCAGCACGGCGCGGGCGGTTTCGATCATCGCCCAGACCTTGAGCGAGCCGGGTGCGCCGGCTTCGGAGAGCTGGATACCGACCTTATGGAGGTCGTCCACGCTCGAAATCTTCGGCACCAGGATTCCATCGGCGCCGGATTGCGCCGCCATGGCGGCATCGTCGCGCCACCAGGGCGTATCGAGCGCGTTGATGCGGATCAGCACCTCGCGCTTGCCGAAGGGGTTTGTTCCCAACGTTTGTGCGATCTGGTCGCGCGCGCTCGCCTTGGCGTCGGGCGCCACTGAATCCTCGAGGTCCAGCACCAGGCCGTCGGCCGCCAGCGTCCGCGCCTTCTCCAGCGCCCGTGCATTGGACCCCGGCATGAACAAGACACTGCGGCGCGGACGGGTCATTGCGTGGTTTCCTTTTTTGATTTTCCCCTTGTATCGGGGCCGGAACCGAGCCGATATCACTTTGCCTGCCCAATCGAAAGGCTTGTCATGTTCGTTGCGTATGATTAGGCAGGGAAGCATGATTACGTTTCCGCAGAGACTGCTCGATGGCTACCGGACCTTCCGGACCCAGCGGTTGCCGATCGAACAATCGCGCTACCGCGAGCTGTCGGAACGCGGCCAATCACCCGCAGTCATGGTGATCGGCTGCTGCGATTCCCGCGTCTCGCCGGAGGTGATCTTCGACGCCGGTCCCGGCGAATTGTTCGTGGTCCGCAATATCGCCAACCTGGTTCCCGTCTACCAGCCTGATGGCGGCGCCCACGGCGTTTCGGCGGCGCTCGAATATGCCGTCAACGTGCTCAAGGTCAGACACATCGTAGTGCTGGGCCACGCCCAGTGCGGCGGCATCCGCGCGTTCATCGACAAGATCGAGCCGCTGTCACCGGGCGACTTCATCGGCCGCTGGATGGCGATGTTCATCAAGCCGGGCGAGGTGGTCGAGCAGCGCGGCCATGAATCCATGACGGATTTCGTCACGCGCATCGAGAAGGCCGCGGTGTTCCGCAGTCTCGAGAATCTGCAGACGTTTCCATTCGTGCGCGCGAGAGTCGAGAGCGGGCAGCTGCAACTGCACGGCGCCTATTTCGGTGTCGCCGGGGGCTCGCTGTTCGTGCTGGACAAGCAGAGCAAGGAATTCAAGAGCGCCGCGACCACCGACGCAGCGGCGACGTAATCTCGCAGGGCGGGTCAAGGCGCACAGTACCCTTATAGGGTGACAAAGGCGCGCAGCGCCGTGCCCACCAACTTTCTCATAACTCGATCCGGACGTGGTGGGCACGCTGCGCTTTGCCCACTCTGCAATCTGCGACCGCTATTCGTCGTGGCCCGACCAGCGATCCGACATAGCAAGCAACAGCGTCGAGATCACGAACACCAGATGCACGGCGACGAGCCAGGTCATCCTCGTGGCGTCGAAGTTGCGATCGATATTGAGAAATGCCTCGAGCACGTGGATCGCGGAGATGGCCACGATCGAAGCAAGCAGCTTCTGCTTCAAGCCGGCGAAATCGATCTTGGTCATCCAGATCGGCCAGCTCGGATGGGCCGACGTATCGATGCGCGAGACGAAGTTCTCATAGCCCGAATACACCACGATCAGGATCAGATTTGCGATCAACACGACGTCGATCAGGCTGAGCACGCCGAGGATGATGTCGGTCGACTTGGCGCCGGGCGCTTCGATGACGAACTCCCAGAGCATCCGGACGAATTTGAGCAGCAGCACGAAAATGCTGAGGATGAGGCCGACATAGAACGGCGCCATCAGCCAGCGGCTGTTGAACAATGCCGTCTCGGCCGCGCGCTCGATCGGGTTGCGCGGCTTCTCGGGTTGCGACGGAGCCGGGATCTCGGACATGTCTCCGGCTCCTCGCGCGACCGGCCTCAAGCCGCCTTCTTCTTGGCGACGAGCAGTTTGCGGTTGATCAGGACCTCCGCGATCTGCACCGCATTCAGCGCGGCGCCCTTGCGCAGATTGTCCGATACGCACCACAGCGCGAGCCCGTTCTCCACCGTCGCATCCTCGCGGATGCGGCTGATGTAAGTGGCGTCCTCGCCGGCCGCCTCGTAGGGCGTGACGTAGCCGCCCGGCTCGTGCTTGTCGATGACGAGGCATCCCGGCGCCTTGCGCAGGATGTTGCGCGCCTCGTCCGCCGTGATCGGGTTCTCGAACTCGATGTTGACGGCTTCCGAATGGCCGACGAAGACGGGCACGCGCACGCAAGTGGCGGAGAGCCTGATCTTGGGATCAAGAATCTTCTTGGTCTCCATCATCATCTTCCATTCTTCCTTGGTGTAGCCGTCCTCCATGAAAACGTCGATCTCGGGGATGACGTTGAAGGCGATACGCTTGGGGAATTTCTTGTTGACCAGCTCGTCGTTGGTGTAGACGGCCTTGGTCTGCGAGAACAGTTCGTCCATCGCATCCTTGCCGGCGCCGGACACCGACTGATAGGTCGCAACCACCACGCGCTTGATGGTGGCGGCATCGTGCAGCGGCTTCAGCGCGACCACGAGCTGCGCGGTCGAGCAGTTCGGATTGGCGATGATGTGCTTTTTGGTGAAACTCGCGACGGCATCGGCATTGACCTCGGGCACGATCAGCGGCACGTCCGGATCCATCCGCCAGGCCGAGGAGTTGTCGATCACGACGGCGCCCTGGGCGGCGATCTTCGGCGACCACTCCTTGGACACCGAGCCGCCGGCGGACATCAGGCAGATGTCGACATCGGAGAAGTCGTAGTGCTCGAGCGCTTTGACCTTGAGCGTCTTGTCCCCATAGGAGACCTCGACCCCGACGCTGCGGCGTGACGCCAGCGCCACCACCTCGTCGGCGGGGAATTTGCGCTCGTCGAGAATCGTGAGCATTTCACGCCCGACATTGCCGGTCGCGCCGACCACTGCGACTTTGTAACCCATCGTTCACTCTCCGACGAAAAATGCCTCGCTCCGGACGTCCGCGGATAGAGAAGCGGCAGCGCTTCTATGCGAGAAACGTGACCCTGACAACGTACCATGGCGCCGGGGCGTAGAATGCGACCGTTTCCGACCACCCCCGCCAGCCCCTTTTCGAGCCAAATCCACCCCGCGCTGACCAGCTTTGCCGACGAAGTCTGCGCCACCATCGCGCGCATGTTCGCCTATGTGGGGACGCTGGCGCTGATCGCCATCCTGGCCGTGCATTTCTGGGACCAGCTGCCTTGGCTTGCCGCAGGTGATGCGATCGCCCCGCCGAGCTGGAGCGTAGCCGACCACCGCCAGCCCGCGTTCGCGCTCGGCACGCCAGGCCACGCCGATAAATCAATGACTTACACCATCTTGAGACATCCCCAGGGCGGCCGCAGGGATATCTTCAGCTGGCCGGGCAAGGGCGATCGGGAGATTGCCGAGCTCGATATCTACCGCCTGGGCGACGAGGCGGCCGCCGCCGCGCCGCCGTCGGAGGATCTCAGCCTGCGGATGCCACCGGGCGGCGAATTGGAGGCTGCCGGGATCGTCGACAGCAAATTCGGCACGGTGGCACTGCTATGGCGCCCCACGGGCGGCGCCGGCGCCAAAGGCAGGCACGGCGGAGCCGGCTGCCTCGGCTTTTTCAAGTGGATCGATGATCCCGCCTTGCGTCTTTCCGGCTGGTCCTGCCAGGGCGACAGCTTGCCCGCGCAGCGCAGCGCGGTCGCCTGCATGCTCGACCGTTTGACGCTGCTCACGTCTGGAAACGAACCCAGACTCGCCGAATTGTTCGCCCGGGCCGAGCTGAACCGGCGCAATTGCGGCTCCGGCGGGGAAGCTGCGGCCGCCGGCGACTGGGTCACCCAGACGGACAATCCGCGCCTGCGCGGGGCTCTCTAGGGGGTGGCCAACGGTTTGCGTTATCGCAACTTTTTGGCCCAGAGGCGTATTATGTTGGCGGGTGTGGCCGGATTGACCTTGTAGGAGGCTCGGCCGCGCGGATAAGGTGCCGCCAAATCAGGTGGGTGACGGCCGTTCGGGACAGCCTGTCGGACTGCCACCTCAGGGACGTGATGATGAGAATGACATTTTCCGCCGCTGGTCTCGTGCTGGCGCTTGTTGTGCCCGCCCTCGTCGCCAGCGCGCCGGTCAAGGCTGAGCAGCTCAACTACGACAAGCGCGGCCGGCCAACCTATGGCTCGGGCGGTCCCAACGTCGTGGTTCAGCAGGGCCCCCACACCCGCCTTTATATCAGCAAGCGCTCCTGGCTCGATGCCGGCACCGAAGTGCTGCCCGGTGACCGCAAGTTCACCGACTACGCCTACCCGCCGGGCACGTCGTTCGGAATGCAGAACAACAACCGTCCGCTCGATCGCCAGCCGCTCAACCCGCCCTCCGATCTCGGTGGCGAGCCGACTCGCTTCCCGCTGTACTGAATTTGCGGCTTAAGCCGTCATCATGGCCGGGCTCGTCCCGGCCATTTCCATTTGGGGACCTTCGCCGGGAGCGGGGCAAGGCGCTGACATCGTGCCGCTGGTCGGCGCCCGCCGCCGCGACCGGCTGACCGAGGCGCTGGGCGCACTGAAGGTGAAGCTCCCGCCTGCTGATCTTGCCGAGCTGACAAACGCCTTCCCGCCCGGCGTGGCCGCCGGCAAGCGCTATCCGGAACGCAGCTCGTGCATATGGACAGCGAGCGGAAGCTCACGGCGCGAGGATAAAGGGCCAGCTCTCTCCGACACCTCTCCCCTTCGGGGCGAGGTGGACCGAGCTCGCGGAGAGACCTTCACACATGCGCACTGAGATCGGTGATGGTCAGCCCATCGCCGTTCAGCGGATTGCCTGGATCGCGCGCGTAGCGCAACGTTTCAAAACGCATGGTGCGGGCGTCGACCATCAGCAGGCGGCCGACCAGGCCTTCGCCGAAGCCGACAATCTCGCGGATCGCTTCCAGCGCCATCATCGAACCGAGCACGCCGGCGAGCGCGCCCATCACGCCGGCTTCGGCGCAAGGCGGCACGGTGCCCGGCGGCGGCGCCTCCGGGAACAGGCAGCGATAGGTCGGGTTGAACTCGCCCTGCTCGTTCTTCTCATGCGCGCGGATGGTGGTGAGCGAGCCGTCGAAGGTGCCGAGCGCGGCCGTGATCAGCGGCTTTGCCGCCAGGAAGCAGGCGTCGGAGACGAGATAGCGCGTCTCGAAATTGTCGGATCCGTCGAGCACGAGGTCATAGCCGCCGATCAGATCCAGCGCATTGTCGGCCTTGAGCCAGGTGGCATGCGCCGCAAAGCGCACATGCGGATTCAGCGCGTAGATGCGCTCGGCCGATGTATCGACCTTGCGCCGGCCGATATCGGGGGTGGTGTGGATGATCTGGCGCTGCAGGTTGGACAGCGATACGACGTCGTCATCGACCACGCCGAGCGTGCCGACCCCGGCTGCAGCGAGATACATCAGCGCAGGCGCGCCAAGTCCGCCGGCGCCGATCACCAGCACGGACGCCTCCTTCAGCGCGGCCTGGCCGGGTCCGCCGACCTCGCGCAGCACGATATGTCGGGCGTAGCGTTCGAGCTCGTCTTCGCTGAACATGTCACGCTTGTCCTTTAAACAGCTCTCTGAACCATGGCGCTGCTGTCGCCGACCAACGAGATGTGCTTAAGCTCAAGCCACGTCAATCGTCCTTCCGTCCGGGATTTGTCATGAGAGCGATGCTCGCTGCAACGATCTTGCTGGCCTCGTCCTCGCTTTCGCAGGCGCAACTGACTCAGCCGACCACGGCCGGCGCCAAGCCGAAGCAGGTGGCGACGGTTCCGATCCGCCCGGCCGTGCAGGCGCCGGCCGATACCGCCAATGCCATGGCACAGGCCGACCGGCTGGCGCTGCAATCGGACCTCGCCTGGGTCGGCGAATATAATGGCGCCATCACGGGCGATGTCAGCGAGCGCATGGTCGCCGCGATCAAGGAATACCAGAAGGCCAAGGGCGGCAAGCCGACCGGCGTGCTCAATCCGCAGGAGCGCAGCGTGCTCGCCGACACGGCGCGACGGCGCCAGGACAATGTCGGCTGGAAGATCATCACCGACAGCGTCACCGGCTCACGGCTCGGCATTCCGACCAAACTCGTGCCGCAACAGAGCAGCGACGCCAATGGCAGCAAATGGTCCTCCCCGACCGGGACGATCCAGATCCTGCTGTCACGGCGCAAGGAAACCGGCCCCACCACCGCCAGGCTCGTGGATGAGGAGAAGAAACAGCCCGGCCGCAGCGTCGACTACACCGTGGTCAAGCCGGAGTTCTTCGTGCTCTCGGGCCTGCAGGGGCTGAAGAAATTCTACGTCCGCGGCACCTTCAAAGGCGACGAAGTCCGCATCATGACCATCCTCTACGACCAGGCGACGGAAAACACCGTCGAGCCGGTGGTGATTGCGATGTCGAGCGCGTTCAATGCGTTTCCGTCAGGACAGCAGGCCGGGCCGCCGCCGCGCAAGACCGTCGATTACGGCACGGGACTCGTGGTCAGCGATGACGGCGCGATCCTCGCCGATCGCGAGGTCACCGAGGCCTGCATCGCCATCACCATTCCCGGCTACGGCAATGCCGACCGCGTGGCCGATGACAGGGAGCACGGGCTTGCACTGCTGCACGTCTATGGCGCGCGCGATCTCGAGCCACTTGCGCTCGCAGGCGGCGCGGCGGCTACCGGCGTCGAGATCACCGGCATTGCCGATCCGCAGGCCCAGGGCGGCGGCAGCGTCGCCTCCACCATGAAAGCACAGGCGGCGCAGATCGGCGGCAATGGCGACGCCGCGCTGTCGCCGGCGCCCGCGCCCGGATTTTCCGGCGCGGTGGCGCTCGATGCGAACGGCAAGTTCGCCGGCATCGCGCTGTTGAAGCCGGTGGTCGTCGCAGGCACGTCGATTACGGCCGCGACGGCGCAGGCCGTGCTGGTTTCGCCGGCGGCCGTGCGTGAATTCCTCAAGGCCAACGGCGTCAGTGCCAACGGCGCTTCGATGGACGCCAAGGCCGCTGTGGTCCGCGTGATCTGCGTCAGGAAGTGAGCTCTCTCCTTCGCCGCGCCCCGCTTGCGGGGAGAGGCCGGATTGCATCGTCAGATGCAATCCGGGTGAGGGGGATTCACCACGAGTCGCGCTCGCGGAAACAGCCCCTCACCCCACCTCTCCCGGTGAAGAGCGGAGAGAGGGAGCGCTCCGGCAGCTCACCCGGCCTCACCTCAGCCCAAACCGCACGCCTCCGCGCGCAAGCCCGCCGGCAATGCCGATCGGCGTGCCGTCGGCGCGCCAGCATGCGGCGCCTTCGAGCGAACCGTCGTCGCAGAACCGGATCGCATTCATGCCGCCGGCGATGGTCGGCATCACCACGACCTCGTGCCCCCGGTCGCGCAACGATGCCCGCACACTGTCGGGAATGCCGCCTTCGACCTCCAGCGCATGCCCTTCGGTCCAGACCCGCGGCGCTTCCACGGCCTCCTGCAGGCTCATGCCATGGTCGATCAGATTGATCAGCGCCTGCATGGCGCTCGGGAAGATGCGCTTTCCGCCGGGCAGCCCCAGCGCATAAACGAGCTTGCCGTCGCGCAGCGCCATCATCGGCGACATCGAGGTGGTGACGCGCTTGCCGGGTGCCAGCGACAGCGCATGTCCGGGCCGGGGATCATACAGGTTCATGTAATTGTTCGGCACGGTGCCGAGGCCGGGGATCAGGATCTTGGCGCCGAACAGATTGTTGATGGTCTGCGTGGTTGCGACCACGTTGCCGAACGAATCGGCCGCCGTCATGTGCGTGGTGTGGGCGCTCTCGAGCTGCTCGACGCCCGCGCTCCAGGTTTTCGCGCGATTGACGTCGATCGCTGCCCGGCGCTCGCGTGCGTAGTCCTTTGACGTCAGCCGCTCCACGGGAACGCCGACATAGGCCGGATCGCCGGAGGCCGCGGCGCGGTCGGCAAAGGCGATCTTCAGGGCTTCCGCGATCAAATGGATCGTCTCGGCGCTGCCGAAACCGAGCGCCGCGAGATCATAGCCTTCGAGAATGTTGAGCATCTGCGCGATGTGCACACCGGACGCCGCGGGCGGCGGCGGTCCCAGTATCTCCCAGCCGCGGTAGTCGGCGCGGATCGGCGCGCGCTCGACGGTCTTGTAGGAGGTCAGGTCATCCCTGGCGATGAAGCCGCCATGCGCCTTCATATAGTCGACCAGGACGTCGCCGAGCTGGCCATGATAGAGCGCCGCCTCGCCATGCTGCGCAATATGGCGCAGAGTCTCGGCATATTCCGCCTGCACCACCCGCTCACCCGGCTTCACCGGCTCGCCATCCGGCAGGTAGATTGCGGAGATCGCCTTGTCCTTGCGCATCTCACGCGCCGATTCGCTGATACATTCGTGCAAATACGGCGTCGCGGCGTAACCACGCGAGGCATGCTTGATCGCCGGCTGCATGACTTCAGCGAGACTCATGGTGCCGAAGCGCTGCAAGGTCTCGCACCAGGCTTTCAGCGAGCCCGGCACGGCGACCGCCTTCGGCCCCGTGAGATTCTCGTCATCGACCGTGTCGAACACGTGCGGCGCCGAGCCCGGCCTGGAGCGGTAGGTGTCGGGCTGCACGGCCCTTGGCACCGTGCTCTGGCCGTCGATGAAGCGATGGCTGCCGTCGGCGAGACGAATATGCGCCATGCCGCCGCCGATGATGCCGACCATCATCGGCTCGACCACGGTCAGCGTGAACAGGGTGGCTATCGCTGCATCGATGGCGTTGCCGCCGGCGGCCAGCATTTCCGCGCCGGCGCTGGAGGCCAAAGGATGGTTGCTGACCACCATGCCGCGGCTGCCCCGCGCAGATTGCCGCTCGCAGGCGAACACAGCTTCAGTCCGATTTCGCCAGTCAGAACCCATACTTACTCCAGTAGTCGTACGGAATTGCCACAATTGTGGCGATCCGTCATAATGGCAGACGAATCGGACCACCGCGATCCTGGTGCCCTTTTGTCCTTGGGATCGGGCCGGAATGTCCTGGGCGAGAATAGCCCGGCGCCGCGAGAGGCGGTGCACTTAAGTGTGGCGTATCCGCAAATTCCCGTAAACTCCTCGAGGATAGCTTCCATGTTGACGATCGTATTGGCCACCCAAAAGGGCGGCAGCGGCAAATCCACGCTTGCCATTGGCCTCGCTCTGGCAGCCAGCCGGGCCGGGCAGAACGTCCGCCTCATTGAAACCGACCCGCAGGCCACGCTGATGAACTGGCAGACCCGTCGCGGCCTCGCCGAGCCGCTGGTCGAGGGGGTGTATGACGCGGCTGCGATCGAGTCCCGCCTTGCGGCGCTTGCCGGAGGCGGCGTGACGCTCACCATCATCGACACTGCCGGCGGCCTCAGCGCCGCAACCACCGCTGCGATCCGCCATTCCGATCTCTGCCTAATTCCGGCGCGGCCGAGCGTCGCCGATATCGAGGCGACCGCCTCGACCCTTGCCGTCGCGCGCGCCTGGCGGAAGCCGTTTGCCTTCATCCTCAACCAGACGCCGATCCGCGGGGCGCGCATCACCACTGCCGCCGCCGCGCTCGGCGAGGAAGCGGCGCTCGAGCTTGCGGATGTGCTCGCACAGCCCTTCATCGTGATGCGCAACGATCACCAGGACGCACTCGCCGTCGGCCTTGCGGTCTGCGAATATGCACCGACCGGCAAATCGGCCGCGGAAATCAGTGAGCTCTGGCAGTGGATCGAGGCGAAGCTGAATGGGCGCCGCGCGCCCGCGGAGATCGCCGACGCGCAGACGGACTCGCCGTTCCCGATCATGTTCGTCGAGCAGCCCACTGAGGCAGAGAAGCCCGCGATCCGGCTGTCCACCTTGCGCGACAGCGGCCCGAGCTGGGACGCGTGTTTGTAGCTCTGAACGTCGAACCATCTCCTGAGGCGCGAGCCTGGCGAGCCTCGACGGATGCACGGCCTCCGCTCTCACAACGGGGCAGTCGCCCTTCGAGGCCGCCGCTTCGCAACGGCACCGCGGGTGACGGGATCAACCGGGTGCTCGTATCCAGCAAGATAGGATATTTGGTGTCCTCACTTCTGGCACTTCGGGCACCAGAATGTGGAGCGGCCGTTCTGCGTGAAGCGGCGGACGATGCCGTCGCAGCCTTTGGTGCGGCAGCGCTCGCCCTCGCGGTCGTAGACCTGGAATGAATGCTGGAAATAGCCGAGTTCGCCCGAGGCCTGGCGGTGGTCGCGCAAGGATGAGCCGCCAGCCTTGATCGCTTCATTGAGCACGGCGTGGATCGCCTCCACCAGACGCTTCGCGTGGTCCGTCGGCTCGCCCTTCTTCGTCGCCAGCGTGGCAGCCAGTCGGCGCGGTGACAGCTGTGCGCGAAACAGCGCCTCGCAGACGTAGATATTGCCGAGGCCGGCGACCACGCGCTGATCGAGCAGCGCCGCCTTCAGGCTGGTCTTCTTGTTGGCGCAGGAATGCGCCAGCATCCTTGCGTCGAACGCATTGCCCAGCGGCTCGGGGCCGAGGCCCTGCAATAGCGGCTCCTCGTCCATCGCGTTGCGGGCGATGATCTTCATATAGCCGAAGCGGCGCGGATCGTTGAACACGACATCGGCGCCCGACGACATGTGAAACACCACATGGTCATGCGCCTCGTCCTTGTCGCGCGGATGGTGAAACTCGCCCGGCGTGCTCTCCCCGCCCGGTTTGCGGATCCGAAACGAGCCCGACATGCCGAGATGCATCAGCAGCACGTCGCCGGAGGCGAGGTCGGCCAGCAGATATTTGGCGCGGCGGCCGAGGCCGGTGACGGTCTGGCCGTTCAGACGGGCGGAAAAATCCTTCTGGAAGGGAAATCTCAAATCCTTGCGGCGGGCTTCCGCCTGGACGATCCTGGCCCCCTCCATGACCGGCTGCAGGCCGCGCCGGACGGTCTCGACTTCAGGCAATTCGGGCATTTTGGTCATTCACCTTGGCGGGGTGACGTGATAGCGCCATTGCGGCCGGCACGCTATGGTCCCGGCCATAACGCCGCCCCCGCCGTCATTGCGAGGAGCGCAGCGACGAAGCAATCCAGAGCCTCACGTGAGGCCCTGGACCGCTTCGCTTGCGCTCGCAATGACGGACGAAATGCCTATCCAGGACCCCAAAAAGTATGAGTCAACCGGACCAGACCACGCATTTCGGCTTCCGCGACGTGCCGCTCGGCGAGAAGCAGACGCTGGTGAACGAGGTGTTTCACAGCGTGGCCTCGCGCTACGATCTCATGAACGATCTGATGTCGATGGGCCTGCACCGGGTCTGGAAGGACATCATGATCAACACCCTCAATCCCCCGAAGGGCGACAGCCCCTTTGCCCTGCTCGACGTGGCGGGCGGCACCGGCGACATCGCCTTTCGTGCGGCCAAGGCCTCTGGCGCCGGATTTCAAGCGACTGTCTGCGACATCAATGAGGACATGCTGCGTGTCGGCCGCGAGCGCGCCGCGGCCCAGCATCTCGACGACCGCGTCTCGTTCGTCGAAGGCAATGCCGAGCAGCTCGCCTTCCCCGACCGCTCTTTCGACGGCTACACCATCGCCTTCGGCATCCGCAACGTGCCACGGATCGATCTCGCGCTGAACGAGGCGTTTCGCGTCTTGAGGCCCGGCAGCCGTTTCCTTTGCCTGGAATTCTCCACTGTCGAGGTGCCGGGACTGGACCGCCTCTACGATCTGTTTTCCTTCAAGGTGATCCCGCCGCTCGGCCGCATGGTCACTGGCGACGCCGAATCCTATCAATATCTCGTGGAATCCATCCGCAAATTTCCCAGGCCCGCCGCGTTTGGCGACATGATCCGCGCCGCCGGCTTCTCCCGCGTCAGCTGGCAGATCCTGTCCGGCGGCATCGTGGCACTGCATTCGGGCTGGCGTTTGTGATCTCTGCTGCAACCCACATCCTGCGGCTGACCAGGGCCGCCTTCGTGCTGGCGCGCGAAGGCGTGTTCGGCGTTGTCGATCCCTCGCTGGTGCCGCCGCCGGGCCAGCTCGCAATCAGGATCGCGCGGCTGGTCGAGCGCCGCGGCGCCAAATCCGGACCCAGGCTATCGCGCGCGCTGGAGCGCATGGGCCCGGCCTATCTCAAGCTCGGCCAATTTCTCGCAACGCGACCTGACGTCGTCGGCGTGGGACTGGCACGCGACCTCGAAAGCCTGCAGGACCGCCTGCCGCCGTTCTCGCAAGCCGAGGCGGAGGCTTCGATCGCGACCGCGCTGGAGCGGCCGATCAGCCAGGTCTTCGCCAGCTTCGGCCCGCCGGTGGCCGCAGCCTCCATTGCACAGGTGCATCGCGGCGAGGTGTTGCGCGACGGCGAGCGGCGGTCGGTGGCGATCAAGGTGCTGCGGCCGAACGTCGCCTCGCGCTTCCGCCGCGATCTCTCCGATTTCTTCTTTGTCGCGCACAAGGCGGAAGCCCATTCGGCGGAAGCGCGCCGGCTGCGGCTGGTCGAGGTCATCAACACCATGTCGCGCTCCGTCGCGATGGAGATGGACCTGCGGCTGGAGGCCGCCGCGCTGTCCGAAATGGCGGAGAACACCGCTGACGACCCGGATTTCCGGGTGCCGCAGGTGGATTGGGACCGCACCGCGCACAATGTGCTGACCATGGAATGGATCGACGGCATCCCGCTGTCCGACCATGCGCGGCTCGAGCAGGCCAATGTCGACCTGCCCGAGCTCGGCCGCAAGGTGATCCAGAGTTTTCTGCGCCATGCGCTGCGCGACGGCTTCTTTCACGCCGACATGCATCCGGGCAACCTGTTTCTGGACCGCGACGGCAAACTGGTCGCGGTCGATTTCGGCATCATGGGGCGGCTGGGCGACAAGGAGCGGCGCTTCCTCGCCGAGATCCTGCTCGGCTTCATCACCCGCAACTACCGCCGCGTCGCCGAGGTGCATTTCGAGGCCGGCTACGTGCCGCCGCACCATTCGGTGGAGAATTTCGCGCAAGCCATCCGCGCCATCGGCGAGCCGATCCACAACCGCACGGCGGAAGAGATCTCGATGGCGCGGCTGCTCACGCTGCTGCTCGAGGTCACCGGCCTGTTCGACATGCGCACCAGGCCCGAGCTGATCCTGTTGCAGAAGACCATGGTCGTGGTCGAGGGCGTGGCGCGCAGCTTCAATCCCAGGCTCGACATCTGGCGGGTGGCCGAGCCCGTGGTGCGGGAATGGATCGAGCGCAATCTCGGTCCCCTCGGCCGGCTGCAGAGTGCGGCCTCCGGCGCCGGAGACCTGGCGCGCGTGCTGGCGGGACTGCCGACCATCGCGGCCCGCGCGGTCGCCTTGCTGGAGCAGCTCGAGGTGCTGACCCGGGAGGGCGTGCAGCTATCGCCTGAGTCGATCGCCGCCATGGGCCGCAGCGAAGGCAGGAAGAACCGCTGGCGCACCGTCGCGCTCTGGATCATCGCCGCAACCTTCATCGGCATCCTGATCGCCGTCAAGCAGCTTTGATTGCATTGCAATCACGCATGTGATAGCGTTGCAATCATTGCTCCCGGGACGTCGTCCATGGCCAGCCTGACCATCCGCAAGCTCGACGACGCCATCAAGGCCTACCTGCGGCTGCGCTCGGCCAAAAATGGCCGCTCGGTCGAGGAAGAGGTCCGGGTGATCCTGCGGGAATATCTGGAAGGCAGCCCGGTGCCGGCAGACGCGTCACCGGCGACCGCTCGGCCGGCGTCCGTCGAGGCGGTTGTTTCGAGCCAGCAGGCCTTGCGCACAGCGGGCGAAGCCCGCATCACCCTGATCATCGGCGGCGGCATTGCCGCCTACAAGGCGCTGGACCTGATCCGGCGGCTGAAGGAGCGCCGCATCCAGGTCCGCTGCGTGCTGACCAAGGCCGCGCAGCAATTCGTCACCCCGCTTGCGGCCAGCGCGCTGTCGGGCGGACGCAGCTACACCGACCTGTTCGACCCCGACAGCGAGTTCGATGCCGGCCATATCAGGCTCGCCCGCGACTGCGACCTGATCGTGGTGGCGCCTGCCACCGCCGACTTGATGGCCAAGATGGCGAACGGCCTTGCCGACGACCTCGCCACCGCCATTCTGCTCGCCGCGACGCGGCCGATCCTGCTTGCGCCGGCCATGAACCCGGCGATGTGGTCGAATGCCGCCACCCGCCGCAATGGCGAGCAGCTGCGCCGCGACGGCGTCCATTTTGTCGGGCCCAATGCCGGCGAGATGGCGGAAGCGGGCGAAGCCGGCGTCGGCCGCATGGCCGAGCCGCTGGAGATCGCGGCCGCCGCCGAGCGCTTCCTGCGCCCGCTGCCGCCGCAGCCGCTCGCGGGCAAGCGCGTGCTGATCACCGCGGGCCCGACCCAGGAGGCGATCGATCCGGTGCGCTACATCTCCAACCGCTCGTCGGGCAAGCAGGGTTTTGCCATCGCGGCCGCCGCAAAAGCCGCCGGCGCCGACGTCACCCTGATCACGGGGCCCGTCGAGCTCGACGATCCCAAGGGCGTTGCCGTCGTGCATGTCGAATCGGCGCGGCAAATGCTTCAGGAGGTTGAAGCGATGTTGCCCGCCGATATCGCGATCTTCGCGGCGGCCGTGGCCGACTGGCGCGTCGCGCACGAAGGCGGCCAGAAGCTGAAGAAGGCCGCCGGCCAATTGCCGCCACCGCTGCAGCTGGTCGAGAACCCCGACATTCTCGCAACCATCTCCAAGCTGAAGGAGAAGCGGCCGGGCCTCGTCATCGGCTTTGCCGCCGAGACCGAGCATCTGATCGACAACGCCAAGGCCAAGCTGACGCGCAAGGGCTGCGACTGGATCGTCGCCAATGACGTATCGCCGGCGACCGGAACCTTTGGCGGCGACCGCAACACCATCCATCTGCTTCGCCGTGAGGATGGCGAGATCAGTGTCGACGACTGGCCGGTCATGACGAAGGACGAGGTCGCGGTCGCGCTCGTCGCGCAGATCGTGGAAGCCTTGAGGATGCCGGTATGAGCGCGGTCAAAATCGAAACCCTGACAGTTGAGGTCTTGCAGCTACCACATGGTGCGGGCCTGCCGCTGCCGGCCTACCAGACCGCGCATGCCGCGGGGCTCGATCTGTTAGCTGCAGTTCCCGAGGATGCTCCGGTCGTGCTCGAAGCCGGGACATACGCGATGGTTCCCACGGGCCTCGCCATCGCGCTGCCGGATGGATTCGAGGCGCAGGTGCGCCCGCGCTCGGGACTTGCGGCCAAACACGGCGTGACGGTGCTGAATTCGCCGGGAACCATCGATGCGGATTATCGTGGCGAGGTCGCGGTGCTCCTGATCAATCACGGCGCGGCGCCTTTCACCATTCGCCGCGGCGAGCGCATCGCGCAAATGGTGGTCGCGCCGGTCGCGCAAGCCCGCCTTGTTCCCGTTACCGTGCTGTCGCCGACCACGCGAGGCGCCGGCGGCTTTGGCTCGACGGGTCGCTAGAACAAAACATCGGATTCATTTTCATCGAAGTGGAGCGTTGCTGTTCCACCTTTTTGCACAACAAGATTCACGTTCACGGTCTGGACTCTTACCCCTGGAGTCCCCCGGGCGATATTGTTCTCTGATTCGCCAGCGGCGCGGCAACGCGGTCCGCAACTGTTGCGGACGTTCTTTCGGTCTTGGGGCAATGATGTCAGGCGTGATCGTGGCGATGCGTCGGACGCTACTGTCGTGCACTACGCTCGCACGCAGCAGCTTGATCGGACTTGCCGCAGCGACCCTGCTGCCGGCCGGCCGCGCGATGGCCGGCGATGTCGCCGTGCTCGACGAGCTCGCGGGCCTGCTCGGCTTCAACCGCCAGGAAATCGCGGTGCTGACCACCGCGCTGGCGCTGCTCGGCTTCTCCGTGGTCTCGGCCATTCTGCTGATGCGCAGCCGGCTGTCGGCGGCGCGCAATGAGGCCCGGCTGAAGAGCCGGATCGGCGAGCTGCAGGTGCAGACCGACAGCTACCGCGCGCTCCTGTTCGCAGAACCCCAGGTCCTGATCTCCTGGGCCGCGGGCGACAACCGCCCGCAGATTTCCGGCGACATCTCCCTTCTGGTGCAGCAGGATTCGCCGCAGCGTCTGCTTGCCTTTGGGACCTGGCTGCCGCCGGAACCGGCGCTGCAGATGGACCACGCGGTCGACGCCTTGCGCGAGACCGGCGAAGGTTTCCTGCTCAACCTGACAAGCAGCAGCGGCCGCGCCATCGAGGCGATGGGTCGCGCCATCGGCGGCCAGGCCATCGTCCGCATCCGCGAACTTTCGGGCCTGCGCCGCGAGCTTGCGGAAACCAATCTCCGCTTCAAGCAGCTCGCGGATGAGACCGAGATGCTGCGCGGCTTTGCCGCCGCGGCGCCCTGGCCGATCTGGACCAGGGGACCGAAGGGACTAACGTTCGTCAACGAGGCCTATGCGCGGGCAACTGACGCCGCGAATGTCGCGGATGCCATCAGCCGCAACCTCGAACTGCTGGATAGCGCCGGCCGCACCGAGATGGAACGCGCGCTGCACGGCGGGATGGCTTTCAACGCCCGCCTGCCGATCGTCGCCAGCGGCGAGCGGCGCATCTATGACGTGCGCGCGATCAATATCGGAGAGGGCAATGTCGGCATCGCCGTCGATGCCAGCGAGGCCGATGCGTTGCAGCAGGCCCTGGTGCGGATGGCAGATGCGCACCGCCGCACGCTCGACCAGCTCTCCTCGGGTGTTGCCCTATTCGACGGCCAGCGACGGCTTGCCTTCTATAACGACTCCTATCGCCGGCTGTGGGACCTCGAGACTGCCTTTCTCGACAGCCACCCCGATGATTCCAGCGTGCTCGACCGCCTGCGCGCATCCCGCAAGCTTCCGGAGCAGGCGGATTTCCGCGCCTGGAAAGCCAAGCTGCACGAGGCCTATCGCGCGGTCGAGACCGCCAAGGATACCTGGTTCCTGCCCGATGGCCGCGCCCTTTCCGTCGTCACCACGCCGAACCCCGAAGGCGGCGTCACCTATCTGTTCGACGACGTCACCGAAAGCCTGGATCTGGCGCGCCGCTTCGACGGCCTGATCCGCGTCCAGCGGGAGACGCTGGACAGTCTCGCCGAAGGCGTCGCCGTGTTCGGCAGCAACGGCCGGATCACCTTGTTCAATCCGCCCTTTGCCAAGATGTGGAAGCTCCCGGTGGAGAGCTTGCGGGAGCAGCCGCATATCGACACCGTCGCCGGCTGGTGCCGGACCCTGTTCGATGAACCCAGGACCTGGCAGACCATTCGCGAGGCCATCACGGCAATCGAGAACCGCATCGACGTGCCCTTGAAGCTGGAGCGCAAGGATGGCAGCGTGCTCGACTGCATGGTCCGCCCGCTGCCCGATGGCGCCACCATGGTGACCTTCCAGGACATCACCGACACCGAAAATGTCGAACGCGCGCTGCGCGAGCGCAACGAGGCGCTCGAGGCCGCGGGCCAGATGAAGATCGATTTCGTGCACCACGTCTCCTACGAGCTGCGCGCCCCGCTCACGACCATCATCGGCTTTGCGCATTTCTTGAGCGACCCTTCGACCGGGCCGCTGACGCCGAAACAGGCCGAGTATCTCGACTACGTCACCAAATCGACCAATGCGCTGTTGGCGCTGACCAACAACATTCTCGATCTCGCCACCATCGATGCCGGTGCGATGCGGCTCGAGCTCGGGCCCGTCGACGTCACCAAGGCGATCATGGCCGCGGCCGAAGGCATCCAGGACCGGCTCGCCACCGACCGCATCCACCTCAAGGTCGAGGTCGATCCCAGGGTCGGCAGCTTCACCGGCGACGAGCGGCGGGTGGTGCAGGTGCTCTATAACCTGCTCGCCAATGCGGTCGGCTTCTCGCCACAGGATGGCACGGTCGTGGTCAGCGCCACCAGGACCGATCGCAGCGTGGTGTTTTCTGTCAGCGATTCCGGACCCGGGATCCCGCCTGACATGAAGGACAAGATGTTCGACTGGTTCGAAAGCCGCTCCCACGGCTCGCGGCACCGTGGCGCCGGGCTCGGCCTGTCGCTGGTGCGCTCCTTCGTCGAGCTCCACGGCGGCAAGGTGCGGGTGGATTCGGTGGTCGGCAAGGGCACCATGGTCACTTGCGACTTCCCAACCGATCAGGCACAGCGTAACGCTGCGGAATGACGGACATAACGACCTTCTCCGTGACGCTGCCCGACGAGGCCGCGACTGCGCATCTGATGGCCGATCTCGCGCTGCTGCTCGGCGCCGGCGACATCATCACCCTCACGGGCGATCTCGGCGCCGGCAAGACCACCGCGGCGCGGGCGATGATCCGCTATCTCGCCGATGACGAGGAGCTGGAGGTTCCGAGCCCGACCTTCACCCTAGTGCAGGCCTATGACCTGCCGTCGTTTCCGCTGCTGCACGCCGACCTCTACCGCATCAGCGACGCCTCCGAGCTGGAGGAGATCGGACTGTCGCCTTTTCCTGACGGCACCGTGGTCCTGATCGAGTGGCCGGAGCGCGCCGGCGCCGCGCTGCCGCCCGACCGCATCGACATCGCCTTCAGCCAGAGCAGCGAACTTGGTGCCGACGCGCGCACAGCCGAGATCGCCGGCCATGGCAAGGCGGCAACCCAAATCGAGCGGCTCAAGACGCTGCGGCAATTCCTCGAGCACGCCGGCTTCGCCGAAGCAAGGCGGCGGCGCATGGCGGGCGATGCCTCGATCCGCTCCTATGCGCGGCTGAACAAGGACGCCACCAGCTTCATTCTGATGAACTCGCCGCGGCGGCCCGACGGTCCGCCGATCTATGACGGCAAGCCTTACAGCGCGGCCGTGCATCTGGCCGAGGACGTGAGGCCCTTTGTCGCCATGGACCAGGGCCTGCGCGCACAGGGCCTTTCGGCGCCCGAGATTTATCACACCGATCTCGAGCATGGCTTTTTGATCACCGAGGATCTCGGGCCGGCGGTCTTTTTCGAAGGCGATCCGCCGCGGCCGATGCAGGACCGCTACGAGGTGGCGACCGACATGCTGGCGGCGCTGCATCGCAAGACGCTGCCGGAGACGCTGCCGCTGACCGCACAGGCGACCTACGCCATTCCCGTGTTCGACACCAATGCGATGCTGGTCGAGATCGGCCTGATGCCGGAATGGTATTTGCCCGATCGCGGCGTGGCATTGAGCGCGTCGTCGCGCGACCAGTTCGTCGCGATGTGGCGCGAGCTTTTGGACAGGTCGGTAGAGCCCGTGCGAACCTGGGTGCTCCGCGACTTTCACTCGCCCAATCTGATCTGGCTGGAGGCACGCGAAGGCGTCAGGCGGGTCGGCCTGATCGACTTTCAGGACGCGGTGCTGGGCTCACCGGCCTACGACCTGGTGTCGCTATTGCAGGACGCGCGGCTCGACGTGCCCGAGATGCTCGAGCTCACACTGCTGTCGCGCTACATCAAGACACGGCGCGCAGCGGACGAGCATTTCGATGCCGGCGGCTTTGCCGCTACCTATGCCATCCTGTCGGCGCAGCGCAACACGCGGCTGCTCGGCACCTTTGCCCGGCTGAACCGGCGCGACGGCAAGCCACAATATCTCCGTCACCAGCCGCGGATCTGGACCTATCTGACCCGATCGCTGGAGCACCCGGCATTGGCCCCGGTCAAGGCCTGGTACGCCGCCCACGTGCCGCCGCCGGGCTCCTGACGCGGCCCCAGCGCAGGCGCCCCCGTCACTCTTTTTCGGAAGAGGCGACCGGCGCCCGTGGCCGCAATGGAGCCGATTTACGCCCTGTTAGCCGTCCCCCCGATAACCTTGGCCCGGCGGCCAACCGGGCATCGCGGCCGCCCCATTCGAAGGTTCCGGAGCGGACGATGGCGAGCACTGAAAGGCGCAATGACGGCCGCGTCAGATTCGAGCGCGGAATACCGGCGTTCATGATGGCGATCGACGGCACGTGGCGGCGCAACTGCTTCATGGAGGATGTCTCCGAGGCCGGCGCCAAGCTGACAGTGGAAGGTTCCGTCGAGGGGCTGCATCTCAAGGAATTCTTTCTGCTGCTGTCCTCGACCGGGCTCGCTTACCGGCGCTGCGAGCTCTGCTGGGTCAATGGCGACCAGATCGGGGTGAGCTTCATCAAGCAGGGCAAGAAGAAAATGGCCCCGCGGCAGACGGCCGCCGACGCGTAACCGGAGGTCTTAAAGCCGTCATCTCGGCCCGCTATGGCAGCACGAATCGGGCCGTCCGCAAATCAGCGTGATATGATCGGTCTCGCCAGCGAATCGCCTTCCCCGTTCGAGACATCCCGCAAGTATCACCCGCGAAAGCATCCTGAACATGCCGGTCAAGCCTACCAAAGCCATGGTCCTCGCCGCAGGTCTCGGCCTGCGGATGCGCCCGCTCACCGAGCGGATGCCGAAGCCACTGGTCGAGGTCGCGGGCCGGCCGCTGCTCGACCACGTGCTGGACCGGCTCGCTGATGCCGGCGTCACCGAGGCCGTGGTCAACGTGCACTATCTGCCCGACCAGATCATCGATCATGTGCGATCGCGAGCGCACCCGCGGGTGATCATCTCCGACGAGCGCGACCAGGTGCTCGGCACCGGCGGCGGCGTGGTCAAGGCGCTGCCCGAGCTTGGCGAGGCACCGTTCTTCCATGTCAATTCCGACACGCTGTGGATCGACGGCGTGCGCTCCAATCTGGCGCGCATGGCGGAGACGTTTGATCCCGCGCGCATGGACATCCTCTTGCTGATGGCGCCGACCGCCAGCAGCATCGGCTATAGCGGACGCGGCGACTACGCCATGCTGCCGGATGGCGCCTTGCGCAAGCGGCGCGAAAACCAGGTGGTGCCGTTCGTCTATGCGGGCGCGGCCATCATCTCGCCCGCAATCTTTGCCGATGCGCCCAAGGGGGAGTTCGCGCTGACCAGGATGTTCGACCGCGCCAACGAGCAGGAGCGGCTGTTCGGCCTGCGTCTCGACGGCGTCTGGATGCATGTCGGCACGCCCGATGCGATCGGCGCCGCGGAAGAGGCGTTTCTGGAGAGCGTGGCGTAGGCCGTCTCCCCGCGCCAGATGGATTCGATGAGCGCCGAGACCGAGACGACCACCTCCGAGACGAACCCAACCGCCGCGCTTTACCAGGCCGCCCTCGCGCATCTGCGTGCGGGCCGCCATCACGACGCCGAGTTTTGTTGCCGGCGGGCGCTGGCGCGGGACAGCGAGCACGCCGGCGCGCTCCATCTGCTGGGCGTTATCGCCCTTCATGCCGGGCAATATGATCAGGCCGTGGACCTGATCTCGCGCGCGATCCGGCGCGAGCCGCGCCATGACTATTTGCGCAGCCTTGGCACCACGCTCCTCAAGCAGGGCCGCCAGGCCGACGCGCTCCAGGTGTTCGACAGGTCGGTGCAGCTTGATCCCGACAGCGCCGAACCGTGGCGGGACCTCGGCAATGCGCTGCTCGCCCTCGACCGGCGCACGGACGCGCTTCACTGCTTTCAAGAGGCCGCAAGGCGCGACGCCACCGACTGGGATGTCGCCAACAAGGCAGGCGTTCTGCTGTTCGAGGCCGGTCAGTTCGAGGACGCGCTCGGGCTTTTCACGCTCTGCGACGGCTTGCAGCCGAACCATGTCCCGACGCTCTATATGCGCGCGCGCACGCTGCACAATCTGAAACGATTTGCCGAGGCACTGGCCGACAACGAGCGCGTTTACGCGCTCGATCCCGACAATGCCGACGTCTGTCACAACATCGGCAACATCCTGCGCATGCTCGGCCGCGATGCGGAGGCGCTGGTCTGGCTCGACCGGTCGCTGGTGCTGCGCCCCGAGGCCGCAGCAACGCTTGCCGAAAAGGCGATCGTGCTGACGGCACTTCATCGCTTCAGCGAAGCTGTTGCGGCCTTCCGGCAGGCCATCGCCGTCGACCCGAATCATGTGGCGGCAGAATGGAATCTGGCGCTGCTGCAGCTCCTGCTCGGAGATTTCGCAGCGGGCTTTCGCGGACGCGAGGCGCGCTGGAAGATTCCCGGCTTTTCCCACATCTATCCGTCCTTGTCGCAACCGATATGGCTGGGCGAAGGCGACGTTGCGGGCAAGACCATCCTGGTCTGTGCCGAGGAAGGCTTCGGCGACACCCTGCAATTCGTGCGCTATGTGCCTGTCCTGGCCGCGCGCGGCGCACGCGTGCTGCTGATGGTGCAGGACGCACTCCATCCGCTGCTGTCGGGCATGAGCGGCGTCGCCCAATGCCTGCCGCGATCGGCCGCTCAGTTGCCGGCCTTCGACCTGCATTGCCCGATCTCGAGCCTGCCGCTCGCGTTTGGAACAACGCTCGACACCATTCCATCCGCGCCCTATTTGCCTGTCCCGGCAGGTGATCGCGTGCGCGCCTGGGACGAGCGCCTGGGCGCGCATGACAGGTTGCGCGTGGGCCTCGTGTGGTCAGGCAATCCCAACCACGGCAACGACCATAACCGCTCCATCCCGTTCCAGCTGCTGGCGCGCATCCTCGACATCGACGCGACGTTCATCAGCCTGCAAAAGGACGTACGCGCCGAGGATAAAGCGGGTCTTGCGCAAAGCGGCGTCATCGACCTTGCCGACCATCTCACTGATTTCGCCGAGACCGCCGCGCTGATCTCCTGCCTCGACCTGGTGATCTCCGTGGACACCAGCGTCGCCCATCTCGCGGGCGCGCTTGGGTGCCCGACCTGGATCCTGCTGCCCTATACGCCGGATTACCGCTGGCTGCTCGATCGCCGTGAAAGCCCCTGGTATCCGAGCGTGCGCCTGTTCCGCCAGAACGAAAGCCGCGACTATGCAAGCGTGATCGAGCGGCTTCGCGCCGAGTTGAGCGCATTTCGCAGGCCGGGTCGAGCGCCGCAAAACCCATCGCCTTCGTCGCGGGAATGATGGGTTTCGCTGCGCGACCCATCCGACACGTTGTGCCAGCCATCCCCGTTTTCCACCTTGCCAAGCCCGCTTGGCCATGACCAACCCTCGATCCATCCCTATATTCGCCCTGACATCGAATCAGGACTTTCATGCGCGTCTTCAGCGTTCCGCTTTCCGTGCCGTTCCTGCGCAGCGTCATTGCTGCGCTGATCGACGGCCGGCTGGTGGCAGGCTTTGAGGCGGGAAACGATCCGGCGCGGCTTTCGCAAGCGACGCTGTACTTGCCGACCCGCCGCGCGGTGCGGGTGGCGCGCGAGGTGTTCCTCGATGAACTGCAGAGCGATGCGGCCGTGCTGCCGCGCATCGTGCCGCTCGGTGACATCGACGAGGATGAGCTGGCCTTTGCCGACGAGGCGGACGCGCTCGGCGGCGCCGCGCCACTCGAGATCCCGCCGCGGCTCGGCGAGCTGGAGCGACGGCTGACACTGGCGCGGCTGGTGGCGGCCTGGTCCAAAGGCGAGGTGCTGGCGCCGCTGGTGGTCGGCGGGCCCGCCTCGACGCTGTCGCTTGCCGCAGACCTCGCACGGCTGATGGACGACATGGTGACGCGCGATGTGCCCTGGGACGCGCTCGATGAGCTGGTGCCTGACAATCTCGACCAATATTGGCAGCACTCGTTGCAATTCCTGCAGATCGCGCGCAGGACGTGGCCGGATTATCTCGCCGAGATCGGCAAGATCGAACCCGCGGCGCGCCGCGACTTTCTCATCGGCGCAGAGGCCAGGCGGCTGAGTGCGCATCACGCGGGACCGGTGATCGCGGCGGGATCCACCGGCTCGATGCCGGCGACTGCGAAATTCCTGCATGCAGTGGCGAAGCTCGCCAACGGCGCAGTGGTGCTGCCGGGGCTCGACACCGATCTCGACGAGGAGGCCTGGACGACCATCGGCGGCGTGAAGACTGCCGCCGGCGCCTTTGATATCCACCCCGCTTCGAACCACCCGCAATTCGCGATGCACGCGCTGCTGCGCCGCTTCGGCATTGCGCGGCGCGATGTTGAGATTCTGTCGCCGCCGGCAGCCGATGGACGCGAAATGCTGCTGTCGGAGGCGATGCGTCCCTCGCACGCCACCGGCCATTGGCATGAGCGGCTGCAGCAACATGACGTCGCGGCGCATATCGCGGCCGGCATGCAGAACCTCGCCGTGATCGAGGCACCCAATCCGGAAACCGAGGCGCTCGCGATTGCGATCGCCATGCGCGAGGCGCTGCATTTGCGGAAATCGGCCGCGCTGGTCACGCCCGACCGCGCCCTGGCGCGGCGGGTGATGGCGGCGCTGTCGCGCTGGAATCTCGACTTCGATGATTCCGGCGGCGAGGCGCTGATCGAGACCCCCGCGGGCATCTTTGCGCGTCTTGCGGCCGAAGCCGCCACGCGCGGCCTGGAGCCGCCGACTTTGCTGGCGCTGCTGAAGCATCCGCTGTGCAGGCTCGGCGGTGCGGCTTTCGCCTTCAGGCCTGCGGTCGAGGCGCTGGAGCTGGCGCTCCTGCGCGGGACGCGGCCGCAACCCGGCACGAGCGGGCTTGCGGCGGAGTTCGAACGCTTTCGCGACGAGCTCGGCAAATTGAACCGCGACGAGCCCTCCGCGCTGCACAGGGCCGAGCAGCGGGCACGGCTGAAAAATGCCCAGCTCGATCGCGTCGGCACGCTGATCGCGCAGCTCAGGGCCGCGCTCGCGCCTTTGGAAGGCCTTGGCGCGCAACGACCCCAGCGGCCCTACGACTTCGCCGAGCTGGCGCAGCGCCATCGCGAGGTCCTGATCGAGCTGTCACGCGATCAGGATGGCACAGCCCTCGCCTTCGAGGGGCAGGATGGGCTCGCGCTCGCGGCGGCCTTCGACGATCTGCTCGCGGAGCAACGGCGCAGCGGCCTCATGCTGCAATTGCCCGATTATCCCGAGGTGTTCCAGACCGCCTTCGCCGACCGCGCGGTGCGGCGGCCTGAGAAGATCGGCGCCGCCCTGCATATCTATGGCCCGCTGGAATCGCGGCTGATGCTGGCCGACCGCGTCATCATCGGCGGGCTGATCGAGGGCGTCTGGCCGCCGGCGCCTCGGATGGATCCGTGGCTGAGCCGGCCGATGCGACATCAGCTTGGCCTGGACCTGCCGGAACGGCGCATCGGCCTCTCCGCCCACGACTTCGCGCAGCTGCTCGGGGCCAAAGAGGTGATCCTCAGCCATTCGGCCAAGGCCGGCGGTGCACCGGCGGTGGCCTCGCGCTTCCTGCATCGGCTGGAGGCCGTCGCGGGCGATGCGGCCTGGACCGCGGCAAAGGCCAGGGGCGCGCAATATGTCCGCTTTGCCAAAGCGCTCGACCGCCCCGACACGGTCACGCCGATCGGCCAGCCCGAGCCGAGACCGCCGCGCACGACCCGGCCGCAGCGGCTTTCCGTCACCGCCATCGAGGATTGGCTGCGCGATCCCTACACCATCTACGCCAGATACATCCTCAGGCTTGAGGCGCTCGATCCCGTCGACATGCCGCTCTCGGCCGCCGACCGCGGCTCGGCGATCCATGACGCCATCGGCGAGTTCACCAAGGCGTTCGCCGCCAAGCTTCCGGACCAACCGGCCGAGATGCTGCGCCAGATCGGCACGCGCCATTTCGCGCCGCTGATGGAGCGTCCCGAGGCGCGCGCGCTGTGGTGGCCGCGCTTTCAGCGCATCGCGGGCTGGTTTGCGGAGTGGGAGAGCGCGCGGCGCGAGCACATCGATGGCATCGAAGCCGAGATCATGGGCGAGATCACCATCCCGCTCGAACATGATCGCAGTTTCCGCCTGCTCGCCCGCGCCGACCGCATCGAGCGCCGCCGTGACGGCAGCTACGCCATCCTCGACTACAAGACCGGCCAGCCGCCGACGGCCAAGCAGGTGCGGATGGGCCTGTCGCCGCAGCTGACGCTCGAGGCTGCCATCCTGCGCGAAGGCGGCTTCCCCAATATCCCGGGCGGGGGCTCGGTGGCGGCGCTGGTCTATGTCCGCCTGTCCGGCAACAACCCACCCGGCGAAGAGCGGACCCTCGAGCTCAAGATCAGGCCGGGCGACACGCCGCAGCCGCCCGACCAGGCCGCGAATTACGCGCGCGAGCAGCTCGAGGTGCTGATCCGCAGGTTCGAGAACGAGGATGAACCTTATCGCTCGCTGAATCTGCCGATGTGGAGCAACCGCTACGGCGCTTACGACGATCTCGCCCGCATCAAGGAATGGTCGGCGGCCGGTGGATTGGGGATCGAGGAATGGTGAAAGCGCAGCGCCAGATTCCCGACGCGGTGCGTGCCGCACAGAAGCGCGCCTCGGACCCGGAAGCCTCGTCCTTCGTCTCCGCCAATGCCGGCTCGGGCAAGACCCATGTGCTGGTGCAGCGGGTGATCCGGCTGCTGCTCGCGGGCGTGCCGCCGGAAAAGATTCTCTGTATCACCTTCACCAAGGCCGCCGCCGCCAACATGGCGGAGCGCGTGTTCTCGACCCTCGGCCACTGGGTGACGCTGGACGATGCCGCGCTCGATGCCGCGATCCGCGAGGCCGGCATCCCGCATCCCGATGCGCGGCTGCGCAACGCCGCCCGCAAATTGTTCGCCAGCGCGCTCGAGACGCCGGGCGGATTGAAGGTGCAGACCATTCACGCGCTCTGCACCCGCCTGCTGCAGCAGTTTCCGTTCGAGGCCAACGTGCCGGCGCGGTTTGCCGTGCTCGACGACCGCGACCAGGCCGAGATGATGGAGCGCGCCAATCTGTCCGTGTTCCTGGACGCCTCGCGCGACCCGTCGAGCGCCACCGGCCGGGCGCTGCTGACCGCGATGGCGAGCGCCGCCGACGTCACCTTCAAGGACGTGGTCCGCGAGGCCTGCCTGTCCCGCGACCATTTCATGCGCTGGACCGATGCCGCCGGCAGTGCGGAAGCAGCGGCGGCACAGGCGGCCGCAGCGCTCGGCGTCAGCGTCGACGATCGCCTGGAAGAGGTCGAGCGCGAGATCCTGGATGGGCCGTTCCTGCCCCGCCGCCGCTGGCAGGAGATTGCCGACGCGCTCGACTCCGGTGCCAAGACCGACCAGAAGCAGGCCGACCAGCTGCGCGAGGCGCTGAAATTCTCCGGTGCTGCACAGGTCGACGAATATCTCTGCGTGTTCCTCACCGACGAACGCTCGCCACGCGCCGCGGTGATCACCAAGGGCTTCGCCAGGGACAATCCGAGCGTCGCGCGCCTGTTCGATGCGGAGGTCGAGCGCCTGAAACAGCTGATCGAGCGGCGCCGCGCGCTCGCGGTGCGCGACCGGACCGCTGCATTGCTGCACATCGCGACCGCGGCAGCCGCGCATTACCGGCGCGAGAAGGACGAGCGCGGTCTTCTGGACTATGAGGATCTGATCGACAAGACGCTCGTCATGCTCGACCGCGTCTCCGCAGGCTGGGTACACTACAAGCTGGACCGCGGCGTCGACCATGTGCTGATCGATGAGGCGCAGGATACCAGCCCGAAGCAATGGAACATCGTCGCACGCCTGATCGACGAGTTCACCTCGGGCGCAGGTGCGCGCGAGGGACTGAAGCGCACGATCTTCGCGGTCGGCGACGAGAAGCAGTCGATCTTCTCCTTCCAGGGCGCGGCGCCGCGCGAATTTGCCGAGCGCCGGCGCGAGTTCAAAGCCAAGTTCGAGGATGCCGGGCTGAAGTTCGACCCCGTGTCCTTCACGTATTCGTTCCGGTCGGGACGTGCGATCCTGCAGTCGGTCGATCACGTCTTCCGCGACCCGCAGATCTACGGCAGCATCCACGCGGAAAACGCCTATCCGGTTCATGAATCGCTCGGCGATGCCGGTCCCAGCCTGATCGAGTTCTGGGATCTCGCCGAGCCCGACAGAAAGAGCGATATCGAAGGCTGGCGCGCGCCCTTCGACGGCGTCTCGGCAACCAGCCCCGAGGTCAAGCTCTCGCGGCGCATTCAGGCTGAGATCAAGCGGCTGATCGAAAGCGGTACGCTCACGGGCCATGAGGGCGCAAGGCGGCCGCTGCGCTACGGCGATGTGCTGATCCTGGTGCGCCGGCGCGGCAACGCCTTTGACGCGGTGATCCAGGCGCTCAAGCATGCCAACATCCCCGTCGCCGGCGCCGACCGGCTGAAGCTGACCGAGCACATCGCGATCATCGACCTGATGAACCTTGCCGACGCGCTGCTGTTGCCGCAGGACGATCTGGCGCTCGCGGTGGCGCTGAAGAGTCCGCTATTCGGGCTGGACGATGACGACCTGTTTAAGCTCGCCTATGAGCGCAAGGGATCGCTGCGGCAGGCGCTCTCGCAGCACGCGGCGGACAGCGCGAAATTCGAGGAGGCGTTGCGGCGCCTCGAGCAGTGCGAGCGCCGCGTCGCGCAGGACACGCCGTTCGGATTCTACGCCTGGCTGCTTGGCGGCGATGGCGGCCGCAAGCGGGTTCTGCGGCGGCTCGGTCATGAGGCCAATGACGCGCTCGACGAATTCCTCGAGCTCGCACTGAACCATGAGCGCAAGGCGCCGGCCTCGCTGCAGGGCTTCGTGGCGTGGCTGCGCGCGGCCGACACCGAGGTGAAGCGCGACATGGAAATCTCGCGCGACGAGGTGCGGGTGATGACCGTGCACGGCGCCAAGGGGCTGGAGGCCGGCGTGGTGTTTCTGGTCGACACCACCTCCTCGCCGTCGGACACGCAGCGGCTGCGGCTTGTCCACCTGCCCGACGGCAGAGGTGGCAAGGTCGTGGTCTGGGCCGGCCGCAAGGCGGACGATCCGGCCGCGGTCGCCCAGGCCCGCGCCGCGATGCTCGCGGACACCGAGGACGAATACCGCCGCCTGCTCTACGTCGCCATGACCCGTGCCGCCGACCGCCTGATCGTCGGCGGCTGCATGCCCGGAAACATGAACAATGTGCGCCGCCACTGCTGGTACGACCTGATCGAGAAGGGGCTGGTCCAGTCCGGCCTCGACGAACAAACCATCGAGACGCCGGATGGCCCGATCAGGCGCTTTTCGCGCGCCACCGAGCAGCTGCCCGCGACGGCTGCGCCTGCGGCCACGGCGCAGACTGCGGTGAGCGCGCTGCCGGATTGGCTAGTGACGGCGCTGCCGGCCGCCGCGGCCGGCGACAATCTGCTGCGGCCCTCGGATGCGGGCGGTGCGGGCCGCGGCCTGACGTCGGGCGAATCGGTGCTGGAGCGGTCACGGGCCATGCAGCGGGGCACGCTGGTGCACCGGCTGCTGCAGGCCCTGCCCGACGTCGCGCCGATCAGGCGCCGCGACGCGGCCCGCGCCTACCTCGCCCGCAATGCCACCGGCTGGAGCGAGACCGAGTGCGAGACGCTCGGGCAAAGCGTGCTGGCGCTGATCGACGATCCGCGGTTCGCCGCCGTGTTCGCCGAAGGCAGCAGCGCCGAGGTCTCGATCGTCGGCCGGCTGGAGCTGCCGGGCCGCCCACTGGTCTCGGGCCAGATCGACCGGCTGGTGGTGACGGAGAACGAGGTTCTGATCATCGATTTCAAGACCAATCACGCTCCGCCCACCGACCCGGCCGACGCGCCGCCCGCCTACATCAGGCAATTGGCGCTTTACCGCGCCGTCCTGGGCAAGCTTTATCCCCAGCGGACCGTTCGCGCCGCGCTGGTTTGGACGGAAACCCCTGATTTCATGGAAATTTCGTCTCCCGCGCTGGACGCGGCACTGGCATCTCTACAGAGCGGGCGCCAGCCCGCTTGACCCGGCAACACCCCGTTCATAGGTTTTAGCCCATGATCCGGAGCGCGATTCTTGACGATCCCGCGAAAGCGCGCCCTCTCTCCAACCGAACGAGGTATAGCCATGGCCGTTGGTAAAGTTTCTGACGCCGATTTCGAATCCGAAGTGCTGAAGGCGTCCGGCCCGGTGGTGGTCGATTTCTGGGCCGAATGGTGCGGCCCCTGTCGCATGATCGCGCCCGCGCTCGACGAGATCGCCGGCGCCATGGGCGACAAGGTCAAGATCGTGAAGCTCAATGTCGACGAGAGCCCGAAGACCGCATCAAAATATGGCGTGATGTCGATCCCGACCCTGATGATCTTCAAGGGCGGCGAAATGGCCTCCCGCCAGGTCGGCGCGGCGCCGAAGGCAAAGCTGCAGCAGTGGATTTCCGGCGCGGTGTGACGCGCGGCGCGATCTGTTTGCGGACGGCCGGCCAATCGCCGGCCGTTTTGCTTTGAATCGACACGATTCCACGTAAGCGGTGTTTTCCTCCCACGTTGACCAAGCTTGGCAGGCCGCTCTGAGAACTACCGCTGCACCATTGACGGCAACAATTCGCCAATAGCGGTCATGCGGGCGAACCAGATTATTGTCTGGCATAGACAGACGGTGGAATGCCAACATGGCGCGTGAAGGCGATGCTGAACGTGCTGGCCGAACTGTATCCGATGCGCAGCGCCACGTCGCCAATGGTTTGTTTCCTGCGTCGCAGAAGGTCTTTTGCCACCGCCATTCTCCACGCGAGAACATATTCCATCGGTGACATTCCAAGGATTCGCTTGAACCGCTCGAAAAACGCCGAGCGCGAAACGCCAGCTTCATTGGCGAGACGTGGGACCGTCCAGTGTTCTGCCAGGTCGCCATGGATGCGCCGAAGGGCAATCGACACCCGTTCGTCGGCGAGACCCTGGAGCAGGCCGCGAGCATCCTGCGTTTCAGACTGGGCGCGCAGTGCCTCGATGAACAGAATATCCAGCAGTCTCATAGTGACGATTTCGTGGGCGGGTCGTCGGGCAGAGACCTCCTCCAACAGGAGTTGGAGCAGCGTCGTGAATCGAGGCCTGCCCTTCACCCAGACATAGCACGGAAGCAGAGAGATCAGCAGCTTGGCATCGGGGGAACTGAACTCGCAGTAGCCGATCAGCATCCGAACCTCGGGCGGCCCCGACGTCTCGCCCACCCTGTAGTCGCCGTTCGGCAACAAGGTCGGCATAGCGACGACATGCTCAGTCCCCGTTTCGGCCAAGCTCTGCATTTCGAAGTCGTCGGCGGAAGGAATGAGGATGAAGTCGCCGGCTTCCAAGAGAATCGTCTCTCCGCCTGCGGGCGCGATGCGGCACGCGCCCTCCAGCACCGCGCAATAGAAGGGCCGGGCTGCTTCGGCGCGGCGAACCTTCCAGCGACCGGCTCCGCTCGAAATCTTCGAACGGGGTGCGCGCGGCTCCAATAGCGTGACGATTTGTGCAAGAGGATCGATCATTTTTGGACTATCGAATGTGCTAACAGGATTTCCTGTTGTAGATCATCCAAGGTGCAGACGCTATTTCCAAGTCTCGGTCAACGAAGAGGAATAGCCATGTCTGAACACAAGCGCATTGCCCTGATCACTGGCGCGAACCAGGGTGTCGGATTTCAGGTTGCTACGGAACTGGCGGCGGATGGCGTCACTGTACTGGTCGGCGCGCGCAATTTCGAGAAGGGACAGGCCGCGGCCGCTGAGATCGGTCGTGGCGCGGTGGCAATTCACCTCGACATAACGGATGAGACCTTGATCGCCGCCGCCGCCGAGCACATCGGACAAGAGTTTGGACGCCTTGATCTGCTGGTCAACAACGCTGCCATCTCCATGGTCGAGCGCAACGACGTCGATCTTCAAAACTATGGATCGGTCTACGGCACCAGCACCGTATCCCTGGACAAGGTCCGGGCGATCTGGCAGACGAACGTCTTCGGCCAGCTTGCGGTCTACCAGGCGATGCTGCCGCTTCTGCGGCTGTCGTCCGACGCGCGCATCGTCAACGTCGGAAGCGGCGCGGGATCGCTGACGCTAAATGCGAGCCCGTCTTTCCCTTACCGCAAGATGTTCGGTCCAGCTTATGCCGGATCGAAGACCGCGTTCCACATCATCGCCTTGTCGATGATGATCGAACACGAGGACGATGGTATCAAGGTCAACCTCGTGTCCCCTGAGTTCACAAGTACCGCGCTCAACAATTTTCATGGCACGACCTCGCTGGCGGACGGAGCACGGGAGGTGGTTCGCGTCGCCAAATTCGGGCCGAACGATTCATCCGGAACCTTCACCAAGTGGGAAAACGAAACCATTCCATGGTGATCGCGGAACGCATTTTTTATGGGCGCAGTCGCAAAGCTGCGCCCATAGAGCGAAGTCCACTTCGGGCCGACAGCAGACTTCAGCCGTTTGTTCGTCCCGAATAATTCCGCGGCAGAAGCTCATCGATGCGACTCTGCCTGTGACCGTTGACGATGGCGGTGAGCGTCGCGGTCAAATAGGCCAACGGATCGATGGCGTTGAGCTTGCAAGCCTCGATGAGCGAGGCGATGATTGCCCAGTTCTCGGCACCTGTATCGTGGCCCGCAAAGAGCGCGTTCTTGCGATTGAGGGCTTTCGGCCGAATGATGCGCTCGACGCTGTTGTTGTCGATCTCGATGCGGCCATCGATTAGGAACAGCATGAGACCATCCCAGTATTTGGCAATGTAGGCCAAGGCCTCGCCGAGTGGGGACTTGCTTGAGACACCGGCGCGGCGATGGACAAGCCAGGTATGCATGTCGGTGACGAGCGGCGCTGACCGTTCCTGTCGTCCAGCAAGTCGAGTATCCGGATCAAGACCGCGCAGTTCGGCCTCGATCCGGTACAGTTCGCCGATCCGCTTGGCGCCGTCCTCGGCAATCGGTGCTATGCCGTTGCGGGCGATCTCAACCAGCTTGCGGCGAGCGTGTGCCCAGCAATAGGCAAGCCTGATGTCTTGGCCGATGCGGTCTGATGCGATCAGCCTGTTGTATCCGGCATAGCCATCCACCTGCCGGATGCCCGTGAAGCCCTGCAGTATCCGTTCTGCATGGATGCCTCCTCGACCGGGAGCATAGGTGAAGGCCACGCGCGGCGGAGCACCGCCGCCCCATGGACGATCATCTCGAGCCAGTGCCCAGAAGTATCCGGGTTTGGTCTTGCGTGAACCGGGATCGAGAACCGGAGCACGGGTCTCGTCCATGAACAGCTTGGCCAGGCGCTTCAGATCGGCAATCAGGGCATCGAAAACGGGGCAGCCCGAGGTGCGAGCGGAACGAGCTCGAGGGATGTGCGGCCCGGCTAGCGAGAGCCGGGCCGTCGCCCTTCGAGGCTCGCTTTCGCGAGCGCCTCAGGGTGACGGATCAAACGGAAGCTTGCGGATTATCGAATCCAGCCCGTCGCCAGTGCTGACGCCAGCGCGGGCATCCCGTTCCGGCGCGCCAGCTCTGCCATCGCATCGTGGTCGTAGGGCACGTGGCGGAAAGTCACCTGCCAGCGTTCGCCAACGCGTTCCAGGATCGCGTAGCGCGCATCGGGCGTGCCGGCTTCGACCACGTGAGGAACGGGCGGGTGGTTGTCGCGATAGCCGGGACAGCCGACGCTGCCGGGATTGACGATCAGACGACCGTCCGAAAGCCGCACTGCACGTGCGGTATGGCTGTGGGCGCACAGGATGAGGCTTTGGCCGATCCCCTTCGCCATGGCTTCGATAGTCTCGAGCGGAGCCATCTGCACCGCGCCGTCGGGCAGCACCTGTTCCAGCCAATAGACCTCGTCGTCATCGGGCGTCGCGTGGCAGAGAAACACCGCGTCGCGAAACACATGCGTCATCGGCACCGCGCGCAGCCAGTCGAGATGCTCTGCATCGAGCTGCGCATGCGCGGGCCTGTCCCACGAGCCCATCTTCTCCGGCTCGCGGTCGATCAGATAGCGGTCGTGATTGCCGAGCACATGCAGGGCATCGAGCGCCATCAGCATATCCATGGTGCGGCGGGCATCGAGCGCGCCGCTTGCCATGTCGCCGAGATTGACGATGTCCATGATTCCCTGTGCGCGGATATCGGCAAGCACGGCTTCCAGCGCGAGATAATTGCCGTGCACGTCGGCAATTGCAGCAAAACGCATCCTGGCTTCCTTCATCTATCCCGGCGGCGTGCCATTGATAGCGAGCACATGGCCGGCAAGATAGAGCGAGCCTGCAATCAGGATGCGCGGCGGCACCTCATAGGCGAGCCGCGCCACACCGCGCAGCGCCGTCTCGATGCCATCGGCGATCTCCACGCGCATGCCGAGGGTGCGCGCCGCATCGGCGAGCGTCTCTGGCGGCATTGCGTTGTCCTGATCCGGAATCGGCACCGCGATGATGTGGCGCGTCAGCCCCGCGAAATTGTTGAGAAAGGCGCCGGCATCCTTGTTGGCCATCATGCCCGCGATCACGACCAGCGGACGCGAGACGCGCTCTTCGAGATCGCCGAGTGCGGCCGCCGCCACGCGGCCGCCTTCCGCATTGTGACCGCCGTCGAGCCAGATCTCCGAGCCTTGCGGCCCCAGGGCAATCAGCGAACCCGACGAAAGCCGCTGCATCCGCGCCGGCCATTCGGCATTGACAATGCCGGCCTCGAAGGCGCGATGCGGAATTTTCAGGCAATCGATCGCGCGCAACGTCGCGATCGCAAGCCCGGCATTGTCGAACTGATGCCGGCCGAACAGTTTCGGCGCGGCGAGATCCATCAAGCCGCGATCGTCCTGATAGACCAGCCGGCCACGCTCGACGCCGACATGCCATTGCTGATTGGCGGCATGCATCGGCGCCCGCATCCGCCGCGCCTGCTTTTCGATCACATCCATCGCTTCGAGCGCCTGCTCGGCGCAAACCACGGGTATGTCGCGCTTGATGATCGCGGCCTTCTCACCTGCGATGGAGGTCAAGGTGGGCCCGAGGAAATCCATGTGGTCCATGCTGATCGGCGTCAGCACGGACGCAAGCGGCTGAGCGATGACATTGGTCGCATCGAGCCGGCCGCCGAGCCCGACCTCGAGCAGCACCACATCGGCCGGATGCTGCGCAAACAGATGAAAGGCTGCTGCGGTCTTGGCTTCGAAAAAGGTGATGGGCCTGCCTTCATTGACGGCCTCGCAATGCGCAAACGCTGCGCGCAGCTCTTCGTCGGTTGCCAGCCGGCCGCCGCCGACCTGGCCGATCCGAAAGCTCTCATTGATCCGCACCAGATAGGGCGAGGTGTAGGTGTGGACGGAAAGCCCCGCGGCCTCCAGGATCGCGCGCAAATAGGCGACCGTCGAGCCCTTGCCGTTGGTGCCGGCGACATGGATCACCGGCGCCAGCTGCGCTTCGGGATGGCCGAGCCGTGCAAGCAACCCCCCGATGCGGTCGAGGGTGAGATCGATCTTCTTGGGATGCAGCGCAGACAGCCGCGCGATCAATTCGGCAAGCGGCGGGTGCGGTGTGTCGGCGGCTTGATTCACGCGTCGTCGTCGGCCGGCGCCACGTCAGGTGCCGCCACGATCGTCGCCGGTTCCGGGACCAGCGGCGCGGCTTTGAGCGTGCTCGGCGCCGCCGGCGACTTGGTCAGCAAACGGAGCAGCCGCGCCAGCGTCGGCCGCAGGTCATGGCGATGCACGACCATGTCGACCATGCCGTGGTCTTTCAAATATTCGGCGCGCTGGAAACCTTCCGGCAGCTTCTCGCGGATGGTCTGCTCGATCACGCGCGCGCCGGCAAAGCCGATCAGCGCGCCGGGCTCGGCGATGTGGACGTCGCCCAGCATGGCGTAGGAGGCGGTGACGCCGCCGGTGGTGGGGTTGGTAAGCACGACGATATAGGGCAGCCGCGCCTCGCGCAGCATCTGCACGGCGACCGTCGTGCGCGGCATCTGCATCAACGACAGGATGCCTTCCTGCATCCGCGCGCCGCCGGATGCGGCAAAGACGATGAAGGGCGATTTCTTCTCGACCGCGAGCTCCATGCCGCGGACGATCGCTTCGCCTGCAGCCATGCCGAGCGAGCCGCCCATGAAATCGAAGTCCTGCACGGCGATGACGACGGCCGCGCCTTCCAGCTTGCCGTAACCGACTTTGACCGCGTCATTCAGATTGGTGCGGGCGCGCGCATCCTTGATGCGGTCGGCATAACGCTTCTCGTCACGGAACTTGAGCGGATCGGGCGTCACCTCGGGCAGCGCGACATCGAACCAGGTCTCGTTGTCGAAGATCGACTTCAGCCGCGCCACCGCGCCCATGCGCATGTGATAGTTCGAGCCGGGAATGACGAACTGGTTGGCCTCGACGTCCTTGTAGAACACGAGCTGCCCGGAATCGGGGCACTTGATCCACAAATTCTCCGGCGTTTCCCGCCGCAGCATGTTGCGGATTTTCGGCCGGACCACATTGGTGAGCCAGTTCATGTCTTGCTCCGGTTCGCGATTCGCGGGCGCTTCGCCCCTCGATATATGGCGGCCGGGCCTGGACCCGGCAAGCCGCCCTTAACCTCGGATGTAGCCTATTCTGCGGCCTGCGGGGCGCCTTTGACGCCCTGCGCCAGCGACGCCGCCAGCTCAGCTACGGCGGTAACGGTCCTGGCCGTGGCACGGCCCTCGGCATCCAGGCTGCCGCGCAGTGCATCGACCAGCGCAGTGCCGACCACCGCGCCGTCGGCATGCTCGGCGATCGCCAGCGCGGCCTGAGGCGTGCGGATGCCGAAGCCGACACAGACGGGTAGATTTGTATGCCGCTTGATCCGCGCCACCGCCTCGCCGACCGCAGTCGAATCGGCGGCCGCAGCCCCCGTGATGCCGGTGATCGAGACGTAGTAGACAAAGCCCGAGGTGTTGGCGAGCACCGCGGGCAAGCGCTTGTCGTCGGTGGTCGGCGTCGCCAGGCGGATGAAATTCAGTCCCGCCTTGAGCGCCGGCACGCAGAGCTCGGCATCTTCCTCCGGCGGCAGGTCGACAATGATCAGCCCGTCCACGCCGGCGCTCTTGGCATCGACCAGGAACCGGTCGACGCCGTAGATGTAGATCGGATTGTAGTAGCCCATCAGCACCAAGGGCGTCGCATCGTCATCCCTGCGGAAGCTTCGCACGAGCTCCAGCGTCTTCTTCAAGGTCATGCCGGCATGGAGCGCACGCAGGCCCGCGGCCTGGATCGACGGGCCGTCGGCCATCGGATCGGTGAAGGGCATGCCGATCTCGATGATGTCCGCACCGGCCTTCGGCAGCGCCTTGACGATCGCAAGCGACGTCTCGGGATCAGGATCGCCGGCCATCACGAAGGTCACGAAAGCCGAACGGCCCTCGCGCGTGAGCTTTGCAAACAATGCATCGATGCGAGTCGTCATAGTGCGGCACACGCTGTGGTATACCTCTCCCCAGAGGGGAGAGGTCGGATAGCATCGCAAGATGCGATCCGGGTGAGGGGAATGGACAGGCTCAAAACCAGGGCACGAAACCTTCGCGCTTCGCAAACCAGCGCCGAATCGAAGCTATGGCAGGCGCTGCGCAATCGGCGGCTGGCGCATTGGAAGTTCCGGCGCCAACATTCCATTGACCGATATGTCGTGGATTTCGTGAGCTTAGCAGGAAAGCTGATCGTGGAGGTCGACGGCGCGACGCATGCCGAGGCAGCAGAAATTGCACGTGATGAGGAGCGAACGAAGGCACTCGAGGCCTTCGGCTTCCTTGTCGTGCGTGTGACGAATACTGAAGTGTACGACAATCTCGAGGGAGTCCTCGAAATGATCGCGGGCACACTTCGGTTCGATTGAGAGATGCGGCCCCTCACCCGGCTGCTTCGCAGCCGACCTCTCCCCACAGGGGAGAGGTGCAGGAACCATCGCCGCTCGATCGTCACTTCTTTCCCCGCAGGATGTCGCCGACTTGCGGGACGTCCTTGTCGCCGCGGCCGGAGAGGTTGACCACCATCAGATGATCCCTGGGCCGCTTGGGCGCGAGCTCCACCACTTTTGCGATGGCATGCGCCGGCTCCAGCGCCGGGATGATGCCTTCCAGCCGCGACAGCAGCTGGAACCCTGCGAGCGCCTCATCGTCGGTCGCGGACAGATAGTTCACCCGGCCGACCTCATGCAGCCAGGAATGCTCCGGGCCGATGCCGGGATAGTCGAGGCCCGCCGAGATCGAATGCGCGTCCTGGATCTGGCCGTCGTCGTTCATGAGCAGATAGGTGCGGTTGCCGTGGAGCACGCCGGGCCGGCCGCCGGCGATCGAGGCCGCATGCAATTGCGTCAGGCCGTGGCCCGCGGCTTCGACGCCAAAGATCTCGACCGAGGGATCGTCGAGGAAGGGATGAAACAGGCCCATCGCATTGGAGCCGCCGCCGATGCAGGCGACGAGCGAGTCCGGCAGCCGCCCTTCCGTCTCCTGCATCTGCTTTTTGGTCTCGAGCCCGATCACCGATTGGAAGTCGCGGACCATCATCGGATAGGGATGCGGACCTGCGACCGTCCCGATGCAGTAGAACGTGTCGTGCACATTGGTGACCCAGTCGCGCAGCGCCTCGTTCATCGCGTCCTTGAGCGTCCTGGTGCCCGACTGCACCGGGACCACCGTGGCGCCCAGCATCTCCATGCGGATCACATTGGGCTGCTGCCGCGCCACGTCGACCGCGCCCATATAGACGATGCATTCCAGGCCAAAGCGCGCGCACAGCGTTGCAGTGGCGACGCCATGCTGGCCGGCGCCGGTCTCGGCGATGATGCGCTTCTTGCCCATGCGCCGCGCCAGCATGATCTGGCCGAGCACATTGTTCACCTTGTGGGAGCCGGTGTGATTGAGCTCCTCGCGCTTGAGATAGATCTTGGCGCCGCCGAGATGCTCGGTGAGCCGCTCGGCGAAGTAGAGTGGCGAGGGCCGGCCGACATAGTTGCTGAGATAGCCGTTCATCTCCCCCTGAAAGGCGGGATCGGCCTTGGCCTCGGCATAGGCCTTCTCCAGGTCGAGGATCAGCGGCATCAGGGTTTCCGCGACAAAACGGCCGCCGAAAATGCCGAAATGGCCGCGATCGTCGGGACCGCTGCGGAAGGAATTTGGTTTCGCCAGTGTCATCGGATGGCAAGCTCTTGTGTGGCGCGCGCAGCGCGGATGAAACGCTCGATTAGGTGCGGGTCCTTCACGCCGGGTGCCCGCTCGACCCCGGAGGAGACATCGACGCCACCGGCGCGAGTGACCCGCAACGCCTCCGCAACATTAACGACGGAGAGCCCGCCGGAGACCATATAAGGCCGCTCCAGATCGAGATTTTTCAGCACATGCCAGTCGAATGTCGCGCCGAGCCCCCCCGGCCGCGTCGCGTCCTTGGGGGGGCGTGCGTCGAAAAGGATGCGGTCAGAGACCGCGGCATAGTCGCCAAGGCCTGCGAGATCGGCGCCGGTCTCGACGGGAATGACCTTCATGATCTCGATACCGAATTTCCGCTTCAGATCCAGTATGCGTGCGACGCTCTCATGGCCGTGCAGCTGCAGAATGTCAGGCTTGAGGGCGGCGACGATGGCGGCGAGGGTGGCGTCGTCGGCGTCGACGGTCAGGGCGACTTTTTTGGCACGGTCGCGGACCTCGGCGGCCAGCTCGCGGGCGGCATCGAACGAGACGTGCCGCGGCGAGGGCGGAAAGAACACAAAGCCCACCATGTCGGCACCCGCGTCGAGCGCCGCATCGAGCGTCTCGCGCGTGGACAGGCCGCAAATCTTGACCAGCAGGGGCATGGTTGGGTTCGGGATCTCATGAAACGGGACGGAAGCATGGGCCTCCGCTGGGGCGCTTCTACAACGTCGCGCCCTGCTTGTCTCGCCCGGAACCCCCGTAAAATCGGCCGTTTTCAGGGGCCGGAAGCCTTGCGGCGTCGGTTCGCATGGCTGAGGCGCGAAGGTCCGCAAGCTCGGTCCTTGCCGCCCGCGCCTCGGCCTCATGCCGGCGTGCGGACCGCCGCCAATGCCGCTGGCCCCACCAGGTGGCGATCCCGCCGGCGATCACGCCGAGCGCCGCCGCGATGATCAGCAGAACGAAAAGCCGCACGTCATACGACAGCGCGGGATCGGCGGAATTGAACGGATCGAAGGAAACCGTGACGAAATGCCGGTTCGGCACCGCGAAGGCGACGAGGACGACGAACACCAGAATGACGATGAGATAGGTGAGGAATTTTCGCATCGGACGCGCTCGCAGTCGTTCGCCACCGGTCATGGGTATCATGCGCGAAGGCCGAAGACAGCCTCAAAAAGACAGCCTCTAAGGCGGTGTCTTCATTGGCGCGGCAGGCGCGAAAATCAATCGTCCTCGGCCTCGGCAGCCTCGGGATTGTCCCGGTTCAGCCGCTCGCGCATTTCCTTGCCGGTCTTGAAGAACGGGACGTTCTTCTGGTCAACCGGCACATGGGCGCCGGTGCGCGGATTGCGCCCCGCGCGCGCCGGGCGATGCTTGACCGAGAAGGCACCGAAACCGCGCAGCTCCACCCGATCGCCGCGCGCCAGGGCAGCCACGATCTCGTCGAGGATCGCATTGACGATGTTCTCGACGTCCCGCTGATAGAGGTGCGGGTTGTGTTCTGCGATGCGCTGGACGAGTTCGGATTTGATCATGCAGGAGCGGGGCCCGGGGACGTCGGCTCTCATTTCCGTGAAAATGCCTTGAACTGTCAAGACGCTAAATCAATTTTGCGCGGCGCGAAAAGGCGTGACAAACGGCAAAAACCGGGTTTGTCACGCTGCAAGCAGGACGCGAAAACCCCCTTCAGGAGCCGGACAGCGTCCCTCAATTGCGCTCGGAGGGCTGCCAAAGGGCGAGCATTCCGTCGAGGCTGATGCGATCGACCGCCTGCGCCATGCCGACCTGCTCGAGCTTGTGCGCAATGCCGCCCAGGCCCAGCGCGTCGAGCGTGATGGACGCAGCCGTGCGCAGGAAAGTGAGGTCGCCGAAGCGCGGCGCGAGCTTGTAGTCGCGCACGGGAAGATCCTTCTTCACGTTCTTCTGCTCGACCAGCCACTTCACTGCGGCTCTCTCGTCGCCGAGCTCGTCGACAAGCTTGAGCTCGACGCCCTGACGGCCGGTGAAGACACGTCCATCGGCGACTTTATCGAGCTGATCATCGGTCATGCCGCGACGGCTCTTCACGAGATCGCGGAACCACGCGTAGGAATCCTTCACCAGAGCGTCGAGCGCGGCACGTGCCTCGGGGCTGGTCGGCTCGAAGCCGTTCGGCGCCGCCTTCAACGGCGAGGATTTCACTTCCTCGACCTTGACTCCGAGCGTTTTCAGGAGGTCCGCGACATTGGGATATTGAAACAGCACGCCGATCGAGCCGACCAGCGAGGTCTGCTGTGCGACGATATGATCGGCGGCGATCGCCGTGATGTAGCCGCCGGACGCTGCCAGGCCCTCCACCACCACCACCATCGGCTTCTTCGCCTTCAGCCGCGTCAGCGAATCATAGAGCTCCTCGGAGCCCGCAGTGGTGCCGCCCGGCGAATTGATATGCACGATGACGGCCGCGGCGTTCGAGTTCTCCAGCCGCTCCAGCGCCTCCACGCGCTCGCGGTCGCTGCGGATCAGGCCTTCGATGTTGACGCGCGCGATCGAGCCTGCGGTCGTGAACGTCGAGCGCCCGCGCGGCGAGACCACGATACTGACTGCCGCAATCGCGGCGATTGCAACCACCGCCGCCGAGACGCGCCAGAAGGTGAGCTTGCGCCGCATCCTGCGACGATCGACGATCACATCCGAATCAAGCGACATCGAAAGGCTCCCAAAAAGCATGCGGCCGGTTTTGCATCGGCAGCGTCAACGAGGCGTTACCTCAATACATCAATTGCCACGCAATATGAAGAAAACGTGGCTCGGCACATGGTGGTAGCCGTCGCCACGGCGTCCCTTCACCTCTCCCATCGGGAGAGGTCGGCGCGTAGCGCCGGGTGAGGGGTTACGGTCCATCGAGGGAGTTGCGGCCCCTCACCCGATTTGCTGCGCAAATCGACCTCTCTCCGCTGGGGAGAGGTAAAAAAAGGCCCCGACTCTCGTCGGGGCCTTTCTCGCAAGCGGAAGAAATTTCCCGCTTACTTGTCCTTGTCGCGGTTCTTGAGCGCGGTGCCCAGGATGTCGCCGAGCGTGGCGCCCGAGTCGGAGGAACCGTACTGCGCGATGGCCTCCTTCTCTTCAGCGACTTCCAGCGCCTTGATGGAGACCTGCACCTTGCGGGCCTTCTTGTCGAACTGGATCACGCGCGCATCGACCTTCTCGCCGACCGCGAAACGGTCGGAGCGCTGGTCGTTGCGGTCGCGCGCAAGCTCGCTGCGCTTGATGAAGGTGGTGAAATCGGTGCCGACGATCTTCACCTCGATGCCGGCCTCCTTCACCTCGATCACCTCGCAGGTCACGACCGCGCCCTTCTTGACGTCGCCGGGCTCGGCGAAGGGATCGCCTTCGAGCTGCTTGATGCCGAGCGAGATGCGCTCCTTCTCGACATCCACGTCGAGCACCACCGCCTTGACGTGGTCGCCCTTCTTGAAGTTGTCGATCACCTGCTCGCCCGGAAGCTTCCAGTCGAGATCGGACAGATGCACCATGCCGTCGACGTCGCCCTCGAGACCGAGGAACAGGCCGAACTCGGTCTTGTTCTTGACCTCGCCATCGACCACCGAACCGACCGGGTGGGCCTCGACGAAGACCTCCCAGGGATTGCGCATGGTCTGCTTGAGACCAAGCGAGATACGGCGCTTGACGGAATCGACCTCCAGCACCTGCACTTCGACCTCCTGCGAGGTCGAAACGATCTTGCCGGGGTGCATGTTCTTCTTGGTCCACGACATCTCGGAGACGTGGATCAGGCCCTCGATGCCCGGCTCCAGCTCCACGAAGGCGCCGTAGTCGGTGATGTTGGTGACGCGGCCGTGGAAGCG
>Ga0070738_10001436_pt1 | contig 47944 bp, 45 predicted proteins | sample Coa_R2_2_FD_66446 | JGI IMG/M metagenome (GOLD analysis project Ga0070738, IMG submission 66446) | Surface soil microbial communities from Centralia Pennsylvania, which are recovering from an underground coalmine fire - Coalmine... | ecosystem: Environmental > Terrestrial > Soil > Unclassified ... | reverse complement strand
GTCAAGAAGCTGCAGCGCGTGCTCGACAACGACGCCGACTATGTGACGCCGCAGGACATGCTCGCCGAACTGCGCGAGGACAACAAGCAGCTCGCCAAGAACATGCGGGTGCTCCATGAGGTGTGCGACGAGCACAACGACATCGCCACCGCCAGCCTGATCGAGAACTGGGTCGACGAGACCGAGCAGCGCACCTGGTTCCTGTTCGAGGCGGCACGCAACGCCTGATCTTGCCGGACCGCGGGCGTCTCGCCCGCCTCATGAACACGAGAAGAGCGGGCGGGACGCCCGCGGTCCGGCAAGAGCTACGCCTGTGCTTCGGCCCACCGGATGAGTTTGCCCAGGAAGGCGTCGCAGGCGTCCATTTGCGACTTCGCGACGAACTCGTTGGGCTGGTGCGCCTGGCTGATGTCGCCGGGCCCGCAGATCACGGTCGGGATGCCATGCCCGCGGAAGATGCCGGCTTCGGTGCCGTAGGGCACGGCATAGGTGCGGTTGCCACCGGTCCATTGCAGCGCGAGCTTGGCCGCCTCTTCGTTCTCCTGCGGCAGGAGGCCGGGCACGAACGAGCGGCGCTTGAGCGTGATGTTGGCATCGGGATGCTTGGCCTTCATCTTGGGCAGCAGCAGCTCGGCGATGTAGGCCTCGGCGCGGCGCTGCACCTCGGTATAGTCGTCGCCGGGCAGGGTGCGGTAGCCCCAGTTGAGCGTGCACTCGCGCGCCAGGATGTTGCCCGCGGTGCCGCCGTTGATGATGCCGACATTGATCGTGGTGTGGTTCGGCACGGTGTCGAGATGCGGATGCTTGCGTTGCGCGAGCTCCTCCTGCAGCTCGTTGAGGAAGTGAATGAACTCGCCGGCGAAGTGGATGGCGTTGACGCCGAGATGGGTCATCGACGAATGCGCCTCGAAGCCGGTGAATGTGGCGTAGAGGCCGCCGCCGGCATTCTGCGCATTGACCACGCCCATCATGGTCGGCTCGCCGACGATCACCGCGCGCGGCCGCGGCACGCTGCCGACCAGCCGCTCGGCGAGCGAATGGGCGCCGAGGCAGCCGATCTCCTCGTCGTAGCTGAAGGCGAAGTGCATCGGCACCTTGAGCTCGGCCTTCTGGAACGCCGGCACGTGGCTCAGTGCAGCGGCGATGAAGCCCTTCATGTCGCAGGTGCCGCGGGCGTAGAGGTTGCCGTCGGGCTTCTCGGTGAGCGTCCAGGGATCGGTCTCCCATGGCTGGCCGTCGACCGGCACCACGTCGGTGTGGCCCGACAGCACGATGCCGCCTTCGGCCTCGGGCCCGATGGTCGCGAACAGGTTGGCCTTGGTCCCCTCGGCGTTGGGCACCAGAGTGCTTCGGACGCCGAACTCGTGGAGATAGCCCTGGATGTACTGGATCAGCTCGAGGTTGGAGTTGCGCGAGGTGGTGTCGAACGCCACGAGATGCTTCAGCATCTCGATCGAGGAAGGGGACTGGGTACTCATCCGGGTACCGTCGCATGCCCTCCGCGGAGCGCCAAGGGCCTGATTTTACGAGGAAATTTGCAATCGTGTTTGACTCGCCCGACCCCCGCCGCTAGAACCGCGGCGCATCCGTCGTGGAAATCGATCGCCGGGGTCTTAACGGGCTCGCGGAGAGGTGGCCGAGCGGTCGAAGGCGGCGGTTTGCTAAACCGTTATACGGGGTAAACCCGTATCGAGGGTTCGAATCCCTTCCTCTCCGCCATTACCCCCGCCGCACACCGTTTTCCCGGCTCCGGCGGGGCAAAACGGCATAACGCTACCGCGCGACTATTCCGCCGCCGTCTGTACTCGAGCAGGCGGGGCTCCGCGGCTGATCTCGTCATCCCAAGGGCCAGGGAAGCGGCCGCTCCCGGTCTTCTCGCGCGTGAATACGTTGTAGTCGACCGGCCACTCGGCGCGCGGCATCTCGTAGAACACTTCCACACCGTTGCCGTCGGGGTCGCGCAGGTAGATGCCGAGCGAGATGCCGTGATCGGAGATGTGGTCTATCGGTTGTCCTGCAGCCTTGATCCTTCTGTAGAACTCCTTGAGGTCGTCGAGACTCTCGAGGCGCCAGGCCATGTGGTTCAGGCCCACCTGACCCTTTGGCTGCAGGGGCGCATCGTCGCCCAACTGCATAAGTGCCACTTCGTGCGACTGCTCCTCGTCGGCGGTCAGGAAGGCGGCCCAGCCCGGCCGATATTCGTAGACATGAAGGCCGAGCAGATCCTCGTACCACTTCTTCGACCGTTCGACGTTGCGGACGTAAACATTGACGTGCTGCAGATACATCGGGCGCTTTGTCATGTTGTCCTCCCGTTGCCGGCAGGAATGGTACGGAGCGGGATCGATCGCGGCAATCAAATGAAGAGGGCCAAACGATCGATTTCCGGGTGTCGTGGATCGTGCGGACCGGCAGCCCTTGGCGCGACCTGCCGGCCTCGTTGGCAGGTGGAATACGGTCTTCAAGCGCTACCGCGACTGGGCCACGGCCGATGTCTTCAAGCGGCTGTTCGAGTCCGTCTCTGACGATCCGGACATGGAATACGCCATGGTCGGCGCCACCATCGTCAAGGTCCACCGCCATGGACAAGGCGCAAAAGGGGGGACTCAGAGCCAGGCCATAGACTACAGTGGATTGGGGGTATTGGCCTGACCGCAAGGCACGTGGAGAAACCATGTCGCAACTACGATACGAAGAGCTGCATCCCGAGTTCGGCGCCAGCGTCCGCGGTGTCGACCTCGGCATGCCGCTCGCGCCCGATCTGGTCCAGGAGATCGCCGCAGCGATCGATCGGTATTCGTTCGTCTGCTTCCCCGATCAGTCGATGGATGACGATCGCCAGCTCGCCCTCACGCGGCAATTCGGCAATCCCGAGCCGAGTCACACAAGTGTCGGCAAGGTCGAATATTTCGGCACCATCGGCAACGTCCAGAAGGACGGCACGGTGCTCGGTAACGCGCACAAGAAGACCATCTTCCTCACCGGGAACAACATGTGGCACTCCGATGCCTCGTTCAAACCGGTGCCGGCGTTCCTCTCGATCATGTGCGCCTACGAGACGCCGTCCGAAGGCGGCACGACGATGTTCGTCTCCCTGCGCGCCGCCTACGATCGCCTTTCGCCGGAGCGCAAGGCCGAGGTCGATCCCCTGATCGCCATCCACGACTACGTGTTTTCGCGCTCGAAGGTGGCGCCCGATGCCGTATCGCCCGAAATGGCGGCCACGCTGCCGCCCGTGCGCCAGCGGCTCGTGCGGGCCAATCCGGCGACGGGTGCCAGGAACCTGTTTCTCGGCTCCCATGTCCGCGAGATCGAAGGCATGAGCTACGCTGCCGGCCGTGCCTTGATCGACGAACTGACCGAAGCCGCGATCCAGCCAGAGCACGTTTACGACCACGCCTGGCGACCGGGCGACGTCGTTTTCTGGGACAACCGCTGCCTGATCCATGCCGGGAGCGGCTACGACGCAGACCGCCACCGCCGCTACATGCGCCAGACCCGCGTCAGCGGAACGTGCTCGTCTTTGGAGGAGGCCGCTTAGTCCAGCGAGCGGATGCGGTGCGCGCGAGTGCCGTTCACGCCGGTCGCGGGGACGGATAGGGCTTGAAGTCCGATCGAGCGATCTGCAGCCGATCGAGAGCGTCTTGCAGGGTGTCGACCACCGCGGGCGGCTGCCAACCCTTCGAAACCTGGTAAGCCGCATAGAGCCGCACCAGTAGTTTGAGGTCATGCTGGGGGACGACGTAAAGGCGCTGCTTGCCGGGATTGGCCTGGGGAAGCGCACCCCGCTTGGACACGAAATCGATCGCGAGATGCGCGTGATCGATGCCGCTCATGTCATAGATGACATCGTAGGCTGGCCCATCCTTGACCGCCCGTGCCGCCGCGTCGAGCGCATCAAAGTCCGCTTCGGTCAGTTCGCCGTGGAAGCGGACGAGCCCGACCTTGCGCTCCTCGCAGATTTCGATATCGAACATGGCTTAGACAGTGACTTCCTCTGTGCTGAGAACGAAGACCAGTGCGACTATCGCCAGGAGCGCCAGGGCGGCCACTTCTCACCGGGTCCAATGCGTGCGGAACTTGCCGAAGCGGCCATGCGTTCTGGTGTGGACGAAGGCGTCGAGAGAATCCCGGCGATGGTGAAGACATTCAAGGTCGGCGACCATGTCAGTTGGAATTCGGAAGCCGGACGCGTCAGCGGCCGGATAATTCGCGTGCATTCGAGCGATGTGACCTACAAGGGATACGTCCATCACGCGAGCGAGGACGATCCGCAGTACGAGATCCGCAGCGACAAGACTGATCACATTGCAATGCACAAGGGTGGGGCGCTGCGCCGTCTTCGCCGCTAACCGGCGCCTGTCGACGCATCGCGCGGGCCTTCAGTACACGGACTCGAGGATCGGCATGACCTCCTGCGCGGCGTGGATCGGGCGCGGGTTGCTGAAGGTCCAGTCGTCGAGCATGCAGTTGGTGGCGATGCGCTGCAGGTCCTCGCGCTTGACGCCCACGTCGCGCAGCCGACGCGGCAGGCCGAGACCCGAGATGAAGTGATCGAGCACTTCGCTCGCGGGCTTGCCGGGCGCACCCAGCGCGGCGCTGATCTCAGCCTGGCGGTCGCCGTTCACCTCGGCATTGTAGGCCAGCACGGCCGGCATCATCACGCAGGACGTGTAACCGTGCGGCACGCCGGCGCTGCCGCCCAGCACATGGCCGATCGCATGGCTTGCGCCCATGCGCGTGCCGCCGACGATGCCGATCATCGAGATCCACGCGCCGATCTGGCAGTCGAGGCGCGCCGCGAGGTCGGACGGATCGCGCTTCACCGCCGGCAGCCCGCGCCCGAGCAGGCGCAGCGCCTGCAGCGACGTGCTGTCGGTGTAGGCGTTGCCGTCGATCGAGCAGTAGGTCTCGACCGCATGGTCGACCGCACGGATGCCGGTCGAGAGCCACAGCCATTCGGGAGTGTGCACGGTGATCGCCGGATCGAAGATCACCTGCAGCGGGATCAGGCCGGGATGGATATAGGCCTGCTTCAGCCGCAGTCGCGGCTCGGTGACGCCGGCGCGGGCGTTGAACTCGCCGCCGCTCAAGGTGGTCGGCACGCAGATCTGCCGGACGCGCGGCGCGCGATACTCCGGGAAGGTCCGCTTGCCGGTGATCTCGTCGACCACGGTGCGAAAGGGCTCGAGGCCGTCCGGCTCGCGGACGTCGTGTTCGAGACACAGGGTGACCGCCTTGCCGCCGTCGGTCGTCGAGCCCCCGCCGACGCTCAGCAGCAGGTCGCAGCCGGCGTCGCGCGCCGTGTTGGCGCAGGCGACCACGGCGTCGCGCGGGCTGTGGCCGGGCATGTCGTCGTGTACGCCGGCGTAGCGCGACCCCAGCGCCTCGGCGATCCGGCGGACCACATCGGTCTTCCGGTTGAGCGTCGCGCTGCCGAGGATGAACACCCGCCGGGCGCCGAGCCGGTCCGCTGCTTCCGCGACCGCGTCGGCGGCCGGTCGGCCGAACACCACGCGATCCATTCCGGTGAAGACGATCTCGCCAGCACGCATGGGTGCAAAGGCTATATACTGGACGCGTGCAGGGAAAGGGCGGAGGGGAGGGGATGAACCCATCCAGGCTCTTGCGACAGCAGATTCGTGCCGGCCGACACACGACGGTGACGACCGGACTGGCGCCCGGTCATCTGCAGGCGAATCTGGTGATTCTGCCGGCCGACTGGGCCGACGAGTTCGCCGCGTTCTGCGCGGCAAACCCCAAGCCCTGTCCATTGATCGCGCAAAGCGCGCTGGGCGATCCGAGCTTGCCCGAGCTCGGCCCCGACATCGACGTGCGGTGCGATCTGCCGCGCTATCGGGTGTTCCGCGACGGCGAGGCCGTGTCGGAGGAGACCGACATCAGCGCCTTGTGGCGCGACGACCTCGTCGCTTTTGCGCTCGGCTGCTCCTATTCGTTCGAATCGGCGCTGCTCGAGGCGGGCGTGCCGATCCGGCACATCGAGCAGGGCAAGAAGGTCTGCACCTATCGCACCAAGCTCGATACCGTGCCGGCCGGACGCCTGCATGGCCGCATGGTGGTGTCGATGCGCAACTTCACCGTCCCCAACGCCATCCGCGCCATCGAGATCACCTCGCGGTTCCCGCGCGTGCACGGCGCGCCGATTCATTTCGGCGATCCCGAGGCGATCGGCATCGCCGACATCGACCGGCCCGAATATGGCGGCGAACCGGACATCCGGGCCGGCGAGGTACCGTTGTTCTGGGCCTGCGGCGTGACCCCACAGACGGTGATCGAGGCCGCCCGTCCGCCGTTCTGCATCACCCACAAGGCGGGCCACATGCTGGTCACCGACCGATTGAACGAGGAGTTCCGCGAGGCTTGAGGCTCTGATGGCCTGCCACGCTGGAGGCTTTAGGTGGCGAAGGTGATGCCGAGGTTGGGCATTTCCTTGAGCATCTGGCGTAGCGTGCGATCCTGAATGGTCGCGATGTTGCCGGGACGGGTCTTGAGCTTGAAGCGTACGACCAGTGCGTTGTCTGAGACCTCGGCGACGCTGTGGATCTTGATCGGTTCGAGGATGTCGGCCTTGAGCTCCGGCTCGGTCATCATGTCCGCGCCGACCTTCGTGGTGGCCTCGCGCAGCTTCTCGAGGTCGGTGTCTCGGGCGAATCGAAGGTTGAATTTCACGGCCGCCCAGTCTCGGCTGTAGTTGGATATCTGGCCGAGTTCGCCGAACGGGATGACCTGGATCTGGCCGTTGGGGTGCCGCAACCGAATCGAGCGCAGGGTGAAACCCTCGACCGTTCCCTCCGCTTGCCCGCAACGGATGTACTCGCCGACCCGGAATGCGTCATCGGCCAGGTAGAAGATGCCCGAGACGATGTCCTTCACCAGGGCCTGGCTGCCGAAGGAGATCGCCAACCCCAGCACAGAGGCGCCTGCCAGCAGTGGCGCCGTGTTGACGCCGAGCTGGTCGAGGGCGATCAGTGCTGCAATGACTGCAATGATCGTCGCCACCGTGACCCTGATCATCGGCATCAGGGTGTCGAAGCGCTCGGCAATCGAGCCGGCGGTCCGTTTGTCGCCGCGGCCCGCGAGGTTCTTCTGGGAGATCCGATACATGTAGGCTTCGGTCGCGTACTTGAAGAGCTCCCACAGCACGAACGCGGTGAAGAGGGTGAGCCCTATGGATCGGCCGACGGCGGCCAATCGATCCCATGCTCGTGCGTCGATCAGACCGAGCACATTGACGACCCAGCTCTCGGCAAGCACCACGATCGCCAGAATCAGGACGAAGACCCGTGCGCAGCGGGCGAGAACGTCGGGCAACCTTTGCCGGTCGTCGGCCGGCGTGAACCCCTCCAACTGGCTGTCGAGCCGCCGCACGACCGCCTGCAACAGCGTCTCGAACACCAGGAGGCCGATGATGAGGTTCAGGGTCAACAGGACGGCGTTCGGTGCATTGAGGTGTTCGGTGAGCGCGCCGTAGATCTGGGTCGCAACCAGGGCCACGAACACCACGCTGGCGATGGGTACCCAGTGCCGGCCCAGGAACCCGTTCCACGGTGCTACGCGGGCCAGGCCCACCAGCCACTGCTTTGCCCCATCGCGCACGCGCACGACGAACATCAACAGGATCAGGAGCACGACTGGAGCCGTGAAGATCCGCCAGGCCGCAATGGCGTCGGTTGGCGCCTGCGCGGCCGCCAGCCCGAAGTTGAGTGCCCGCGACACGACGGCGATCAGAACGAGGAGGGATACCAGGCGCAACATGCGCCCCGCTTCTTCATCTCCTATGTCGCACAGCCGGGCTGCCGGTAGGGCCGGTCGGACGATGCATCGGATGCCGAACACGTAGAGGCGCCAGTAGACAATGGCGAGTAACAAGGCAGCGCCAAATGTGTTCTGGGCGGTGGTACCGCCGAACCACAGATGGACCGCGACGCGATAGACCAGCCAGACGAGCAGCACCCCCGCGCCATCGATCGATGCCAGGGCACCGAGGGCGGCCAGCGAGCGAACGCCCAAGGCGGGAGCGGATTGCGCAGCCAGACGGGCATGCGCCGGCGACGTCAGCCTGCGCAGCACAGCCTCGAGCGCCACGGCCACGGCCGCTGTCGCCAGGACCAGCAGGAAGAATCGCGAGCGGCTCAAACCGCCGCGCTGATCTCTGTCGAGTGCCTCGCCGAAGTCGGCGAACGCGGTGCTCAGGGCAGGGATGCCGACGCTCATTACATGGCCGGCCTGTTGGACGAACAATGTGACATCGTCCGGTTCGTCCTTGGCTTCCACCTCGAATCGACTGCGCTTCTCTTCTACGGGCTTCTGCGTGGCCGCGCCCTCGGCTTTAAGCCTTTCGAAGAGAGATTGGGTGATCGCCTTGACCAGTGCGTCGAACTGATCCTGCGGGAGGGGCGTTGGCGGTGCCGAAGTCTGCGCACTGGCGCCCCCGATGGCCGCGACGAGAGTCAGGGCCAGAACTGCCGCAAGTCTTCCGAGCGTCCTGGGCACAGCCACATCATGTGCCTGGATAGAAGGTCTGCCAAGCGAGAAGAAAGAGGCTGGCTTCGCCGGCCTCATCGCTTGAGCATGCGAATCTCGGTTGAGATGACAATTGTCATTTCGGAACAGGAGGAGCCTGCAATACTTCAGCAAACGCAAAGTCAGGGGCAGCTCGCGCTGGACTTCTTCAATCGTCTTGCAGCCCAAGAGGAGGAAGCCACCATGTTCAAGAGAAGATCCCTGATCGTCGGTGCTCTCGCGGGTTCGGCGCTGGCGAGCAGCCATTCCTTCGCGCAGCCCGATCAGGCCACTGCCGGCATACAGACGAAGACTCACTACGCACTCGAAGGGAGAATAGCGGCAGTCGATACCGGCGCTCGCACCGTGACCGTCATATCTGCTGACGGCACTCGGCGCGTGCTGAACGTCAGCCCACTGGCCGCCAACATCAGCAGCACGAGGGTCGGCGACTACGTTGTGCTGGGCATCGAGGATACCCGCACCTTCGTGCTTTCCAGCCCCGGCGTGCAGACGCCGGCCTCCCGCGCCGGGTCCGTGGCCGTCGCCGTGGAAACCAACCAGGCCGCAGCCGGCGGCAGGCTGTCGGAATTGATCGCCAACTGGACCATCGTGGGCGTCGATCCTGGCGCCAACACCATCACGCTGGTGAATCCCGGCGGAGGCGAAGTGCGCACCTTTGACGTGACCTCCGATGTTGGCCGCCAGCAGCTGCCACGGGTAAAGCGCGGCGACAGCCTGACGGCGATCAACAGTCAACTGGTGGTGGCTTCGATCACGCCCAAGGCATAGGGCGCCCTTAGCCCAAGAGAGGGAGGGCAGGACCCACAGAGGCGAGGCAGTCCCGTCGGATTTCGCGAGCTGCCTCTCGCCCCAACGGCCGGACGAGCCCTTGGTAGGAATCTGCGCTAAAGTGCGGCCGCGGAAAACCGGACGCCCAGGGAGGCATGCCATGTCCACTGCAGCCGCAGCCGTCGACGTCAAGCCCGCCACCTACGACGTCGAGGACGTCGAATATCTGCGCCACGGCGACAAGCCATTGCTCGCAACGATCTACAAGCCGCGCGGCGCTGGACCGTTCCCGGCGATGGTCGAATGCCATGGCGGTGCGTGGTGCCAGAGCGATCGGATGACCGAGAAGCTGCGCCACCAGCACATGGCCTCGCATGGCGTCGTGTCGATCGCGCTCGACTTCCGCTCCGGGAACGAGGATCCGTATCCGGCCTCGGTGCAGGACATCAACTATGCGGTGCGCTGGGCCAAGGCGAACGCGCCGGCGCTCAAGACCCGGCCCGACCTGATCGGCCTTTCGGGCCAGTCGAGCGGCGGGCATCTCGCGATGCTGGTCGCGATGCGGCCCGACGACCCGCGTTATGCCGCGATCCCATTGCCGGCCGGCACGCCGCCGCAGGATGCCAGCGTGCGCTGCGTGATCATGTCATGGCCGGTGATCAACCCGTTCAGCCGCTACCGCATGGCCAAGCGCGAGAAGCTGGAGTCGATCATCGCGCGCCACGATTCGTACTGGCGCACCGAGGAAGCCATGGCGGAAGGCAACCCGACGATGGCGCTGGAGCGCGGCGAGAACGTGCTCACCCCGCCCGCCGTTTGGTATCAGAGCCGCGGCGACGCCGTGCACGACTACCGGGACCCGGAATCGCCGTTCGACGGCAACGAGCCACAGCGCTTCTGCGCCGATTACCGGAAGGCCGGCGGCTCGATCGCGCTCGAATATATCGACATGGTCCGCCAGGGCGGGTCGCCCGATCTGTCAAAGGCCGGCGACCTGTTCGACCGCATGGTGGCGTTCATCGGGGCGCACGTCCGCGTGTAGCCAGCCGCCACACCTCTCCGCACGCTTGCGCGGCGGAGTGGACCACTGAGCAAGTCGCTCTTTCGTAACGCCAAGCCGGCCTTCATTTTGCTAGCTTCGTCCCCAGCAAAAGGAGTAGCCGGCATGGACAGCGAGATCGACGCCAAGACCTTCTGGAAGGCCATCGGCTGCCGCGCCATCGGCGTGGCGATCGTCACGGCCAGGGGAACGGAAGGACCGGCGGGCTTTCTGGCCCTGTCGGCCACCCATCTGACGGCCAGCCCGCCGATGATGATGGTGTCCATCGGGCTGACCACCTCGGCGCTTGCGGCGGTCCGGCAGGGCAACCATTTCGCGATCAACTACGTGCCCAAGGGCAGCGACGCCCTGGTCAAGGAATTCGGCGGCGGCGGCCAGCTCAAGGGCGCCGACCGCTTCCTGCCGGGCGCCTGGAGCACGCTCAAGACCGGCGCGCCGACGCTGGTCGACTCCGTCGGCGTGATCGACTGCGCTCTGGACGAGCTGATCGAGCGCCATGGCACGGTGATCGCGCTGGGCAAGGTGATCGCCTACAGCGCCTCGGACCGCCCGCCGATGATCAGCTTCCGCGGCGGCTATCTCTAGTCGAAGCTTTTGCAGTCTCACGTCCACCCGGTGTCCGACCGGAGTCCAGCCCGAGTCCAGCCGGCGTCCTGCCGGGGGGATGGTGCTGGATTCCTGGACTCTGGCCCAAAACCCTTATGGAATGGGCATCGGAGGCGTCCACCCGTCGAGTGGACGCGGCCGGACGTCCGGACGGTCAGATTCGGCGCCACATCGGCCAGGTGGCGGCGAGCGCCAGCAGCCCCAGCCCGCCGGTGAGCCCGGTCGCCCCGGGGGCGCCGATCCAGTCGGCCAGCCAGCCCAGCAGCAGGAAGCCGAGCGGACCCGTGCCGATGCACACCGACAGCACGCCCAGCATGCGCGAGCGCATCTCGGTCGGGGCGGCGAGATAGACGATGGTCGCCTGCAGGGTGGCGAAGGCTGCGCCGCTGAGCCCGGTCACCAGCAGCGAGGCGGCGGCCAGCGCCGAAGTCGGCGCGAAGGCAAAGCCGATCACGCCGAGGAGGTAGACCGCCACGCCACCGGTATAGGTGCGGGCGTGCCAGCCGGGCGTCAACCACATCGCCAACGCCAGCGCCCCAACGAAGGCGCCGATGCCGTCGAAGCTGGTCAGGATGCCCACGCCTTCCGGCCCCAGCGCGAGGCGGTCGCGGGCGATCACCGGGATCATGCTGGTGAAGGGCCAGGCGAAGACGTTGTAGATCACCGTCACCACCATGGTCGCGGCGAGCCGCTTGTCGGAGAAGACGATCACGATCGCTTCCCAGGTCCGGCCGAGCACCGCGCCGGCGCCGGGCACCGAGGCGAGCTTGGTGCGCACGGCCAGGGTGGCGGCGATGGCCGCGAGGTAGAGCGCGGCGTTCAGCAGGAACGCGCCCTCGATGCCGATGCCGGCCAGCAGCAGGCCGCCGACGGTCGGGCCGACCATGCGGCTGGCGTTGCTGGCGCCGACATCGAACGCCATGGCGGTGGCCATGCGCTCGCGGCCGACCGCCTCGCCCATCATCATGCGGCGCAGCGGATTGTCGGTCGCCCAGCCGCAGCCGTTCACGAAGGCCCCGGCCGCAAGCTGCCAGATCGCGAGCGGGCCGTGCCAGGCCAGGATGCCGAGCGCGGCCGAGGTGGCAGCCATCAGGCCGATCAGGAAGGCAAGGGTGAGGCGGCGGTCGAACCGTTCCGCGAACGCGCCGAGGAAGGCGCCGAACAGGGCCATCGGCAGCAGCCGCAGCATGGTGATCACGGCCACCAGGAACGCCGAGTCGGTCTGCTGGTAGACCACGATGCCCACGGCCACCGTCTCCAGCCAGCGCACGGTCGAGACGACCATGCCGACGAACCAAAGACGCCAGAAATCTGCCGGGAGCACGTTCATCTATTCTACAGAGCGGGTGTCACCCTAGCTCGTTTCGCTGTCCATAGGGTGGTTTCGCTCCGTGCTGGCGCGCGCGGGCGGATGCGGTACCTTTGCGCCCCATGAGCAAGCCTGTAGTGGGCGTGATCGGCAACGCCCACGTCATCAACGAGCGTCACCACGTCCAGATCGTCGGCCAGAAGAACATGCGCGCCGTCGCCGAGGTGGCCGGCGCCGTGCCGCTGATGTTCGCGGCCACTCCCGAAATCACCGACGTCGACGCCTTGCTGGACGCGGTGGACGGCATCCTTCTGACCGGCGGCCGCGCCAACGTCCATCCCAGATTCTTCGGCGTCGAACCCACCCCCAAGCACGAGCCCTACGACCAGGAGCGCGACGCCACCGCGCTGGCGGTGGCCCGGGCCTGCGTCGAGCGCGGCGTGCCGCTGTTCGGCATCTGCCGCGGCCTGCAGGAGATGAACGTCGCCTTCGGCGGCACCCTGCATCCCGAGATCCGCGAGATCCCGGGCCGTATGAACCATCGCGCGCCGCGGCTGGAGAACGGCGAGATCGTTCCCGATCCCAACGTCGTGTTCGCCGACCGGCACGAGGTGAAGCTGGCCGAGAACGGCTGGTTCGCGCAGGTGCTGGGCTGTCCAGCGATCCGCGTGAACTCGCTGCACGGCCAGGGAATCCTCCAGCCGGGCAAGCGCGTGGTGCTGGAAGGCATCGCCGAGGACGGCACCATCGAGGCGATCCGCATCGCCGACGCGCCGGCGCTGGCGGTGGGCGTGCAATGGCACGCCGAGTACGACCCGCAGACCAATCCGATCAACAAGGCGCTGTTCAAGGCGTTCGGCAAGGCGCTGGCGGAGCACGCGAAGGCGAAGGCCCGATGACCCGCCGGATGCACCTCAACCTGTTCATCCACAGCCGCGGTCACCACGAGGCGTCGTGGCGGCATCCGAAGGCGTCGCGCTTGCCGTTGACCGACATCCGCTACTTCCAGGACGTGGCGCAGCGTGCCGAGGCCGGGCTGTTCGATTCGATCTTCCTGGCCGACCAGCTGGCGCTCGACGGCGACGTCGAACGCGCCAGCCGCAGCTGGCTCGAGCCGATCACGGTGCTCGCGGCGCTCGCCACCGGCACCCGCAAGGTCGGACTGATCGCCACGGCGTCGACGACTTATACCGAGCCGTACAATCTGGCGCGCCAGTTCGCCTCGATCGACCATATGAGCGGCGGCCGCGCCGGCTGGAACATCGTGACGTCGTGGCTTGCCGCCGCGGCGCGCAACTATGGCGGCGACCGCCAGGTGACCCACGCCGACCGCTACGCGCGCGGCGAGGAGTTCGTCGCTGTCGTGAAGGCGCTGTGGGACAGCTGGGCCGACGATGCGGTGCTCGACGATCGCGAGGGCGGGAGATACGCGCGGGCCGATCGTATCCGCCCGATCAACCACGAGGGCGAGCACTACAAGGTTGCCGGGCCGCTCAATCTGCCGCGCAGCCCGCAGGGCCGGCCCGTGTTCGTGCAGGCGGGCTCGTCCGACACCGGCCGCCGGTTCGCCGCGCGCCATGCCGAGGCGGTGTTCACCGCGCAGATGGAGAAGGCGACGGCGCAGGCCTTCTATAAGGACCTGAAGGCGCTCGCGGCGACGGAGGGCCGCGACGTCGACCAGGTGCTGATCCTGCCGGGCCTCAGCCCCCTGATCGCCGGTACCGAGGCCGAGGCGCAGCGCCAAGCGCGCGAGCTGAACGATCTCACCGACCCGGAGGTCGGCCGCAAGCGGCTGTCGGGCCGGTTCGGCGGCCACGACTTCTCGCACCTGCCGCTCGACAAGCCTCTTTCGCCGGAGGACTTCCCGGACCCGAGCACCGTCGAGGCGGCCCGCAGCCGGACCGAGGTGATCGTGGGCCTCGTGAAGCGCGAGAAGCCGACGCTGCGGCAGCTGCTCGCCTACCTCGCCGGCGCGCGCGGCCATTACACGACCGCCGGCACGCCCGAGCAGATCGCCGATCTGATGGAGAGCTGGTTCGAAGGCGGCGCGGCCGACGGCTTCAACGTCATGCCGCCGGTCCTGCCGGCGATGCTCGACGTGTTCGTGTCCGAGGTGATCCCGATCCTGCAGAAGCGCGGCCTGTTCCGCACCGAATACGAAGGCGATACCCTGCGCGACCACTACGGCCTCGACCGGCCGTCGGGCGCCTGGAACTAGACTCATCGGACCGCGGACCTCCAGGTCCGCATCATGAATCTGGGCGGACCTGGAGGTCCGCGGTCCGATGAGCTAGCCGAGATCCTCGGTCGTGGCAGTGATGGTGTAATTCTCCTCGTCGCAGCCCAGCAGCTGGACGAAGACCTGGTCGATCAGCTGCGCCACCTGCTCGGTGTCGAGGCCGTCGATGCCGAGGGTGGCATAGACGCCGGGGTTCCAGTCGACCACCTCGAGCTCGGCCTCGAACCCCTCGATGGCGCCGCAGGCGGCGAGCTGGCTGAGCGGTTCGTCCGTGGAAGGGTAGGGCGAGATGTTGAGCGAGTCCTGCATCACCTGGATGGTGACCGACTCGCCTTGGGCGTTGGTCGCCTCGATGGTGCAGCACAGCCCCTCGGCATCGTCCTCCTCCGCCGACATCACCTCGTCGATCGCCTCGGCAATCGCATCGCGTTGGCTCTGTGCCATCGGTCCTCCTCACGGCCCTTCCGGCCGCCTTTATCCCATGGCAACCTCGCGGGAAAGGGAGGACCTGCGACATGGAGCTCAAGGGAAAGGTCGCCGTCGTCACCGGTGGCAATGGCGGGCTCGGGCAGCGAATCTGTCATGCACTTGCAAAAGAAGGCTGCCAGATCGCCGTGGTCTATGCGCAGAGCAAAGCGCAGGCCGAGGGCGTGGTGAAGGACCTCGAGAAGCACCAGGTCGGCGCCGCCGCCTTCGGCTGCGACGTCACCAAGCGCGACCAGGTCCAGGCGATGGTCGACAACGTGGTGAAGCGCTTCGGTCGGCTCGACATCCTGGTCAACGATGCCGCCTACAACAAATCGATCCGTTTCCAGGATCTCGACGGCCTGACCTACGAGGAATGGACCAAGATCATCGACATCAACCTTACCGGCCCGATGCTCACTACCAAGGCAGCCGGCGCGGTCATGAAGAAGCAGGGCAGCGGGCGGATCGTGAACATCTCGTCGGTGGCGGGCCTGGGACCGACCGGCTCGTCGATCGCCTATGCCGTGTCGAAGGCCGGTCTGATCCATCTCACCAAGTGCATGGCGGTGGCGCTGGCGCCCGAGGTGCTGGTGAATTGCGTGGCGCCGGGCCTGCTCGAGGGCACGCGCGCCACGGCCAACCTGCGGCCGGAAGTGATCGAGACCGGCCGCAAGGCGTCGCTGCTGGGCGTGGCGGCCGACAAGGACGACTGCGCCGACCAGGTCGTCACCATGTGCCGCACCAACACCATGACGGGCCAGACCATCGTCATCGACTCCGGCCGCACCTTCCACTGATTGCGCCACCGACAGCGCCACCGAGGTTCCCATGAGCAACCAGTCCGGCATCGCCTTCACCCACTGCGCCTTCACGGCGGCCGCGGCCGAGCAGGGCCATGGGCACGATCACACCCATGCCAGGCGCCGCGAGGTCGTGATCGCGGGCAAGCGCGTCAAGACCGTCGACATCCACGCCCATTGCTGCGTCCCGCAGGCGATGGCGGTGATCAAGCATCCGCTCGAGGCGCCTGGCCTGCTGATGGAGGACACCAGTACGCGCATCGCCGCGATGGACAGCCAGGGCATCGACGTCGAATGCCTCAGCATCAACCCCTACTGGTACAAGGCCGGCAAGGACGAGGCGGCCGAGGTGATCCGGCTGCAGAACGAGGCGCTGGTCGAGTTCTGCGCCAGGCGGCCCGACCGCTTCGTCGCCTTCGCCACGGCGGCGCTGCAGCATCCCGAGCTGGCGGCCGAGCAGGTCGAGCACGCGGTGAAGAAGCTCGGCTTCCGCGGCGTCTCGGTCGGCGGCAGCGTTGCCGGCCTCGAGCTGGCCGACAAGAAATTCAATCCCTTCTGGGCCAAGTGCGAGGAGCACGGCCTCCTGGTGTTCCTGCATCCGACCGGAACGCGCGAGCTCGAGCCGAGCGGCCGGTTGGGCGGCAGCGGCCTTTTGACCAACACCATCGGCAATCCGCTCGAGACGACGATCGCGCTGTCTCACCTGATCTTCGAGGGCACGCTCGACCGCTTCCCCGGCCTCAAGATCTGTGCGGCCCACGGCGGCGGCTATTTCGGCTCCTACGCCAACCGCTCGGATGCGGTGATCAAGACCTTCCCCAATCGGGTGGGTCCGCTGCCGAAGAAGAAGCCGACCGCCTATCTGCGCGACGGCCAGCTGTTCTTCGACACGATCGTGTTCACGCCCGAGGCACTGCGGCACCTGATCGCCGAGAGCGGCGTCGGCCAGATCATGATCGGCACGGACTATCCGTTCCCGTGGACCAGCACCGAGGTCGACCTCGTCCTGTCGACACCGGGCCTGAGCGACGACGACCGCATCGCCATCCTGGGCGGCACCGCGCAGACGCTGATGGGCATCAAGCCCTGACCTCTATCGCGGCGCCGGAGCGAGGTGGGGCGGCAGCTTCTTCGGCGTCGGATCGGGCTTCGCGGCCGTCACGACGATGGTGCGGTCCATGTCGTGCGCCACGTTGTTCACGAGCAGGGTGAAGTGTATGCGCCACGTCCCGGCCGTGGGCATGCTGAAGGCGCCCGAGGCGAACTGCTCGGTCCGGTTCTGCTCCATCATCTCGATGCGGTCGGTGACAAGGCCCTGGCCGGGCGGCGCAGCGGCAAAGGTGAGCGACCGCACCAGCTTGTTGGACGGATCGTATAGGCCAGCGTAGAGCCCGACCTTGGTCTTGTCGCCAGCGCCCGACTGCAGCGTGATGTTCACGGTGACGTCGTTGCCGCTCAGCGCGCGCTCGGGCGAAGCGACGCGCATCGTGACCGTGAGGGGATTCGCAGGGCCGGGGTCGATCACGTGGAACACCCTGGAGCCGCTGTCGACATAGCGTTCACCCTTGGAGTCGCGCGCATACAGCGTGACGATGATCTCCTGGTCGCCCGGCCGGGCGTTGACCACGACCCCCTCCTTAACGGTGAGGTCTTGGGCGACCGGGACGTTGGTCGCGACCTTGGCTTGGCCGACGGCGATCTCTGCCCAGTAAGTCGGCCGATCGAAGGTCCGCAGCCCGGTGTCCTGCTTGAAGTGCGCGATCACGTCGATCGTGGTGCCGCTCAATCCGGTGTCGGGCGAGATCTGGACATCGACCAACCCCGAGGCGAGAGCCGTGCCGGCCAAGATCGCGGCGGCGACGGTGATCACAAGGCAGTATCGCGACAACCTCGCTGGCATTGGCGCCTCCTCCCTGGAAGACGCCCATTGTGTCCGGCCCGGCGGCTCGGCATCAAGCCTCGGGCAGTTCCCTGGCCATTGCGCGGTCCCGGCGACACGATTCTTATTTTGATTCGAACATTAAATTTCCTGCGGGGGATAGCGCGATTTCCCGACAATCCCCGCCCGTGATCGTCAAACGCGGTGAGTCGGGCGCGCGCGGCGAACTCACTATGGGCATTGGCTCACGATTCGAGGCCCGGAAACACCCGATTTTTTCGCCGGCCATTGACCTTAATAGGTGTTCGGCGCGCGATGATGCAGACTCGCGCGCATGATCTTCCGCATCGGACCGCGCCACTGCCGCGCATTCACATGCGCTCTAAGTGGCGCTCATGACCCTGATTGCGCCACCGCAGTGACGCGGTCCGATGAGGGGTGTTTTTCAGTTGGGACAGAATCGGTGGATTCGTGGACTCCTGGCCCAAAACCCTTGTGCCATCGGCATCGAAGCGGTCCACACTCGAGTGGACTCTTGTGGACTCCGTGGACGTCAGGCGGCCATCGCCGGGCGGTTGCTCCGCCACGGCATGGCCGTTTCGTAGGCGTGAGCGGCGCGGAACAGCGTCGGCTCGCTGAACGGCTTTCCGGCGAGCTGGATCGAGACCGGCAGGCCGCCTTCGCCGAAGCCGGTGCAGATGCTGATCGCCGGGAAGCCGGTGACGTTGAAGGGCATGGTGAAGGACGGCTTCTCCATGTTCACCCATTTCGGCAGGTCGGCGATCTTCGGCGCCTCGCCGGGCTGGGAGGCGCTGACGATGATGTCGAGATCCGCCATCGCGCGGGCCATCTCCTGGCACAGCATGCGGCGGCGGCGCGTCGCCTGCACGATGTCGGGGCCGCTGATGGTTGCGGCGAGCGCGACGCGGTCGCGGAACAGCTCGCCGTAGTCGTGGAAGTGCTTGCGCATCCACGGCCCGTGCAGGGTGAAGGCCTCGGTGATCATCAGCAGGTAGCCGACCGCGTGATAATCGGCGGCCGGCGACAGCGTGATGTCCCGGACCTCGGCGCCTTCCGTGCGGAAGAAGTCGAGCGCGTCGTCGATGCCCTTGCGGGTCGCGTCGGAGGCGCGATGGTCGGTCTCGAAGAAGTGGCGCACCACGCCGATGCGCAGGCCTTTCACGCCCTTGGCCAGATCGGCGGTGAAGTTCGGCACCAGCCGGTCGACGCTCGCCGGATCGAGCGGATCGTGGCCGGCCATGCCTTGAAGCAGCAGCGCGCAGTCCTCGGCCGTCCAGGCCATCGGTCCGGCATGATCGAGGGTGAAGGCGAGGGGCAGGATGCCGCGTCGGCTCGACAATCCGTAGGTCGGCTTGATGCCGGCGATGCCGCACAAGGCCGCCGGTCCGCGGATCGAGCCTCCGGTATCCGAGCCCGTGCCGCCCAGGATGAGGCCGGCCGCGACCGCCGCGCCGGTCCCGGAGGACGAGCCCGCGGTGAAGTGCTCGGTGTCCCAGGGATTGCGGGCCGGCGGCCAGGGAAGATCGAAGGAGGGGCCGCCGAAGGCGAACTCGTGCGTCGCGAGCTTGCCCAGCAGGACGGTGCCCGCATCGGTCCATTTCTTCACCGTGTGGGCGTCCTCGGCCGGGACGTTGGTCTCCAGCAGCTTCGAGTGCGCCGTCGTGCGAATGCCGGCGGTGCAATAGATGTCCTTGTGCGCGATCGGGATGCCGTCGAGCGGCCCGCGCAGGCTACCCGACATCTGCCGCGCTTCGGCGGCCTTGGCGTCGGCGATCGCGCGCTCTTCGGTCACGAGCAGGAAAGCGTGGAGCTGCGGATCGAGCCGGCGGATACGCTCGAGCTGCGTCTGGGCCAGTTCCACGGGCGAGAGCTTCCTGGCGGCGATCTGCTTGGCCGCTTCGGCGATGGTCAGGATCGACATCACTTCTGCTCGACGTCGAAGGTGAGAGCCGGCTCGGCCTCGCGGGGTAGGGGCGCGTTCACCCGGGCCAGCATGCGCTGGACGATCTCGGCGCCCGGCAGGATGGCGCGCACCTGCTCGGGCGAATGGGGCAGGCCGGCTCGCGCCAGCAGGACCCTGAGTTCGGTTTCGTCAATTGTCGTGCTCATGCTTTCACCGTTGCAGTTCCTGGGCGGCCGCACGACCGCGAGAGGCGGCGGCGCGGGCCATCTGGGCGCACAGGCCGGTGTAGGCGGTCGGATCGAGCAGCTTGTCGATCGCCTTCCTGTCCATGTGCGCGGTCACGCGCTTGTCGGCAGCGAGCAGCTCGGAGAACGATCTGCCTTCGACGAACGCGGCTTGTGCCGCATCGTAGACGACATCGTGCGCGTGCTGTCGGCCGATCGCCTGGCCGAGATCGAGCATGACTGCTTCGGCCATGATCAGACCGCCGCCGAGATCGAGGTTGGCGCGCATGCGCTTGGGGTCGACCTTCAGCCCGCGCATCACCTCGCCCAGGCGCGCCAGCATATCGCCTGTGGCGATGCAGGCGCGCGCCTCGGCCGAGTCCATCATCAGGCTGGTGGTTCGGTCGGCCTCGTGCTCGGTGGTCATCGCCTCGAGCGCCAGCGGCACCTGCGTGCGCACCTCGGCCGCGGCGGCGATGATGTCCTGGCAGAGCTTGGGATTGCGCTTCTGCGGCATGGTCGAGCTGCCGACCGTGCCGGGCGGCACCGGCTCTTCGACCTCGCCGAACTCGGTCTTCATCAGGGTGTAGACCTCGCGGCCGATCTTGCCGCAGGTCGCGGCCAGCAGCCCGAGGATGCAGATGTTCTCGGCGAGATGGTCGCCCAGCGCGCGCGAGGGCACGGCCATCGAGCCGAAGCCGAGCAGCCGTCCGATCGCGGCCTGCACCGGCGGACCCTGCTCGCCGAGCGAGGCGAAGGTGCCGGCTCCGCCGCCCAGCATGGCGACGAACAGGCGCGGCCGGGCCTCGCGCAGCCGGTCGGCATGGCGCATCAGCTCGTCGATCCAGACCGCGACCTTGTAGCCGAAGGTCGCCGGCACAGCATGCTGGCCGTGCGTGCGGCCGGCCATCGGCATCTCGGCAGTGCGCTCCGCGAGATCGGCCATCGCCGAAAGGACTTCGCCGATCTGCCGGAAGAAGATCGCATGCGCCTGGCGCAGCACGAGGAGATCACCGGTCTGGGTGATGTTCTGCGTGGTGGCGCCCCAATGGACCCAGCCGCCGTGCGGCTCACCGACCACGCGGGAGAGCTCCCACACCAGCGGCACCAGCGTGTGGCCGGTGCGCGCGAAGCCTTCGTCGATGCGCTTGCGGTCCATCAGCTCGAGTCTCGACTTGGCCGCAATCGCCTCGGCCGCGTCGGCGGGAATGATGCCGAGGTGCGCCTGGGCACGCGCCAGCGCCGCCTCGACGTCGAGCCAAGCCTGCCAGCGATTCTCCTGGCGATAGAGCGCCCGCAGGCCCGGATCGGAGACGCGGGTTGCGGTGGGAAGCGTGTCGCCGGACATCAGGCCGTCGCCACCTTGGTCCAGATCGGCCGGACGTCCTTGTCGGGATCGTCGACCGTCCTGGACTCGTCGTCGAAGATCATGGTGGTGCGCTTGTCGTTGGTGTACGGCGCCCAGTCGGCCTTGCCGGTGCGCGCGAAGGCCGCCCAGGTCCTCGACACCTTGTCGGCCAGCGCCTGGTCGCCGGGCTTGTGATGGCGTTCGCCGATCACGCCCAGCGTGTCGAACACGAACGGCACCTCGACCGAGTGGCAGGCCTTGAGCTTGCCGTCGAACGCGGGCGTCTCCCACGCGAACTCGTACATCCAGACCGGCGCCTTGCCGCGCGCCGCCTTGCGCTCGGCCAGCAGGATGCCGCGGATGCCGAAGTTGGAGGCCGTGGTCGCCGTGATGAATCGCTCGGCCGCGTTGGCCGAGGGCTTGCAGCAGGCATAGTAGGCGAGCACCGGATCGGTGGCGGCGCCGGCGATCGGCTCGAGCTTCTTGTGCAGGTCGGCGTCGGCGAGGCTGCGGTTCCAGATCGCGTCGTCGGGCGCGAGGAAGATCGCCGATTCGTCCTTGGTGCCGCCGACCATCACCGGCACGTCGTCGGAGATCGCGGTCGCGGGCTCGAACGGATGGGCCGGCAGCACCTTGCCGTCGATGACCGGGCCGAAGTTATAGCGGTCGAGCAGGGGATAGCGCGGCCGGGGCAGGGTCTTCTGCGCCGGCGCGATCGCTTCGGACAGCTTGGCGACCGGCAGGGACTGGAGCTGCCCGGCCTGGTCGGGCTTGAGGTCGAAGTGCTTCAGCACGGCGTCGGCGAGCTCAGTCGTGCGCTCGCGCTCGGCGAAGCGCACGCTGGAGCCGCTCTGCACGATGGCCTTGTGGAACAGGCCCTTGGCCATCGGCATGGCGAGCAGGGCGCTCACCTTTCCGCCGCCGCCCGACTGGCCGAAGATCGTGACATTGCCGGGATCGCCGCCGAAGCGCGCGGCGTGGGTCCGCACCCATTCCAGCGCCAGAACCAGGTCGAGCACACCGGCATTGCCGGACGAGGCGAAGCGCTCGGCGTACGCCGACAGGTCGAGATGGCCGTAGATGTTGAGGCGGTGATTGATGGCCACGACCACCACGTCGTTGCGCCCGGCCAGCCGCGTGCTGTCGTAGCGCGGCGAGTTGGCCGAGCCATAGGAGAAGGCGCCGCCGTGCAGCCACACCATCACCGGCCGCTTCGCGTTGTCGAGTCCCGGCGTCCAGACGTGCAGCGTCAGGCAATCCTCGCCGACGGCCAGCGTGTCGATCGGGCCCCATACGGTCGCGAGCTCCGGCCGTTGCGCGGCTGCAGCAGCCTGTGGCGAGCGGCCGGCATAGGCGGTGCATTCGCGCACGCCGGTCCAGGCGGCGGCCTTCTTGGGCGGCATGAAGCGATTGGCACCGGCAGTCGATGCGCCGTAGGGAATGCCCTTGAAGACGTGCACGCCATCCGACTCGAGGCCGGAGACCTTGCCGGATTCAGTGTCGACGACCGCCATCGCGCGTTTCTCCCGTATTGTGTCGGGAGGCTGCGCGCGATGGCGATTTGGGTCAACTCGGTTGCGTCAGCGAGGCAGGACCTTTCGGTAGAGGTGCCATGTCGCGTGACCCAGCACCGGGAACACGATCGCCAGGCCCAGCAGCAGCGGGATCGAGCCCAGCACCAGCAGGACCGCGATGATCAGGCCCCACAGCGCCATCGTTCCGGGATTGGCCTCGACCACCTTTATCGAGGTCGCGATCGCCGTGCCCATGCCGACGTCGCGGTCGAGCAGCAGCGGGAAGGAAACGACGCTCAGCACCAGCACCGCCAGCGCGAAGACGAAGCCTACAGCGATGCCGACGATCGCCATCGTCCAGCCCGCCGGCGTGGTGAGGACCTGCTGCGCGAAGGTGCCGAGGTTGGTCGGCGGCTCCGGTCCCAGCGTCAGCATCCAGATGATGTGCGCGGCGCCCATCCACAGAACGAACAGGGCGAGCAGCAACATGCCGAGCGCCATGATGGAGCCCAGGGCCGGGGAACTCGCCACGCCAAAGGCGTCGGCCCAGCCACTATCGCGGCCGGCCTCGCGCCGTCGGCTCATCTCGTACAGCCCGACCGCGAAGAACGGCGCGATCAGGGCGAAGCCCGAGGCGAGCGGGAAGACGAGGGGCACCATGCCGTAGCCCAGGACCATGCGCGACAGCACCAGACCGATGATCGGGTAGAGCAGGCAAAGGAAGATCACGTCGGTGCGATAGGCGCCGAAATCCTCGAAGCCATCGCGCAGCACGTCCCAGAGATCCTCGCGGCGGATGCGCTGGATCGCCGGGATCGTCCGGTCGTGCCCTTCCCAGGCGCCCTCGATCGTCTGGCCGGCCGAGTTCATCGCCCGGCCGGTATTCTTCAGGGAATCCCATCCCCATTCGATCGGATTGCGGATGTGTTGTTGCATGGCCATGGGGGTCTCCTTCAGCACTCGAAGGGGCCGCGGGCCGCGTGGCTCGACTGAGAAGTCCGGTCGCAAACCACCAAGAGCCGCGAACCACCACTGCCGATGACTCTACGCCTGTCCGACCCGGGTGTCCGCCCAAAGATTCACGGGCCTGGAGGCAACCATCCCGAAGCTGCTGCATCCGGTGCTGCAGGCGGCGTGCAGACATGGTATTTTCGTGGTCCGCCTTGGGGGAGGCTCATGCAAGCGGACAGGACCCGCACCGTGATCGTTGCCGGCGCCATCGGCAACGTGCTCGAGTGGTACGACTTCGCGATCTACGGATACTTTGCGGCGTCGATCGGCCGGACGTTCTTTCCTAGGGAAGACCCGGTTGCCCAGGTGCTCTCGGCCTTCGGCATCTTCGCCGTCGGCTTCCTCATGCGGCCGGTCGGGGGCGCGGTGGTCGGCTATATCGGCGACAAGCTCGGGCGCCGCGCCGCGCTCACCTTCTCGGTCACGGCAATGGCGGTCCCGACCTTCCTGGTCGGCATCCTGCCCGGTTACCAGGTGCTGGGCGTCGTCGCACCGGTGGCGCTCACCCTGCTGCGCATGGTCCAGGGCCTGTCGGTCGGCGGCGAATACACGACCTCGATCGTCTTCATGGTAGAGAATGCACCGCCTGGCCGGCGCGGCCTGATCGGCGCGATGGGCTGCTGCGGTGCGGTCGCCGGCATCCTGATCGGCTCGGCGACCGGGGCGCTGCTGAGCGACATATTGCCGGCCGACGCCATGGAGGTGTGGGGCTGGCGCATTCCCTTCCTGCTGGGCTTGCTGGTGGGCGTCGCCGGCTTCTTTATTCGCCGCAACCTCGCCGAGGGCGCGACTCCGCAAGTGTCTGGCCATTCGCCGATCGGCGACACGATCCGCCTGCACGCCAGGCTGCTCGCGAGACTCGCCGGGCTGTCGGTGTTCAACGCCGTCTCGTTCTATCTGCTGTTCGTCTATATCGTGAGCTGGCTGCAGCTGGTCGACGGCATCGCGCCGGCGCACGCGCTGGGCATCAATTCGGTCAGCATGATGGTCCTGCTGCCCTGCATGGTCGTGATGGGCGCCTTGTCGGACCGGGTCGGCCGCAAGTCCTTGCTGCTCGCCGCCACCGTGATTGCCTTCGCCTCGGCAGTGCCTCTGCTGACCCTGATGCACAGCGACCGGCACCTCTATGTGCAGCTCGGCCAGCTCGGTTTCGTGCTGTCGGTCGGCATGTTCCTGGGCGCGCAGCCGACCCTGATGGTCGAGGAGGTGCCGGCCAACGTGCGCTGCACGGCGATCGCCATCGGCTACAACGTGACCCTGGGGGTCGTCGGCGGCCTCAGCCCGCTGGTCGCGACGTGGCTGGTCCAGCGCACCGCCGACCAGCTCGCGCCCGCCTACATGGTGATGGCGGCCGCGCTGGTTTCGTTCCTGTCGGTGCTGACCTTCCGTGCGGGCAGCGCCAGGCTCGAGGCCGCGCCCGCATCGGCTTAGCAATTCCTCTCCGTTCAAACGGGAGGTGGGGCTGCAACCCGCGACGGAGGGCTGTTCTAGATCTTGCCCTGCATCTCCTCGACGACCCACAGCGGAGCCTCGCCGCGCGCCACACGCTGGACGTTGTCGAAGCCGTTGCGCAGACGGGTGATGTTGCTCTCCCAGGTCGGGCCGGCGAGATGCGCGGTCAGGATCACGTTGTTGAGCTTGAGCAGCGGATTGTCCGGCGGCGTCGGCTCCTCGTCGAACACGTCGAGGCCGGCGCCGAACAGCTCGTTCTTCGACAATGCCTCGGTCATCGCCTTCTCGTCGATCACCGGCCCGCGCGAGGTATTCACGATGATCGCCGACTTCTTCATGACGGCAAGCTCCTGCTTGCCGATCATGCCGCGCGTGCTGTCGTTCAGCGGCACGTGCAGCGAGATGATGTCGGAGGTGCGCAGGATCTCGGGCAACAGGCGGAAGCGCACGCCCAAAGCGTCCTCCTGTTCTTCCTTCAGGCGGGCGATGTCGTAGTAGTGCACGTGCATGCCGAACGCCTGGGCGAGGCGGGCGACCTTCTTGCCGATGGTGCCCAACCCGATGATGCCCAGCACCTTTTCGCGCACCTGGTGGACGGTCGGCGGGGAATTGCCGTGCCATCGGCCGGCCGTGACGTTGGTATGCTGCGTGATCAGCCGGCGCGATACCGCCAGCATCAGCAGCATGGCGTGCTCCGACACCGCGACCGAGTTGGCGCCGCCGTTGTTGCACATCGGCACCTTGGCCTTGATGGCGGCCGGGATGTCGGCGCGGTCGTAGCCGGCGCTCAGCAGCTGGATCAGCTTCAGCTTGGGGGCATCCTTGAACAGCTGCGGGTTCACGTATTGCTGCACGAAGCCCACGAAGTAGTCGGCGCCGGGGAGGGCGGCCTTCTGCTCCGGCGAGTTGTGCAGGGCCTTGACGATCTCGAACCCTTTGGGGGCGAGGTCGTCGACCATCGAAATGGTGTCCTTGGGACCGACGACGAGTACGCGTTCAACCATCAGAAAGCCTCCGCAGCGGCACGATGCCCTTTGAGCAGGCCGGGCAACCGGCCCGGCTCGGTACGACCCCAGCCGCACTCGGCCGAAAGCCCGAAATCTGAAATGAATTTCCTGGCGACGGCGACGCGCTTTCTGTCGCCGGCTTCGTCATTGTGATGCAGCAGCCCGAGATAGAGCTCGGTGCCGGCCGGGCGCTTCCAGGCCTTCAGCGGTGCATAGAAGGCGTCGTCGATCCGCTCCTTCGGCACCGGGATATGAAAGAACTCGATCGGGCGCCTGATGGCGGCGGCGATGCCTTCCAGCATCTCGACCAGGATGGCGGCGTCCTTCGGCTGCACGAGATGCTCGTCGGCCGGCGATCCGTAGCAAAGGTGGTAGCCCAGCTCGATTCCCGCGGGCACCGCATCGCCGAGGCGGCCCAGCATCGCGAAGGTCTGCTGCTTGTAGTCGGCGGGCCGGTCCTTGAAGTAGCCCTCGAAGGCGAGGACTTCCTGGCAGACATCCCATTGGACCGCGAGATCCTGTGCCGGGATCGTCGCGACGATGTTGGCCAGCGCTTTCAGCAGCGCGCGCTCGTAGACCCGGAAGTAGGTCTGCCGCGCCGGGCCGCTGACATAGAGGTAGCCGCTCGAGTGGGGCGTCGGCAGCGAGACCTGAAAACGCGTGCCCGCGGCGATCGCCCCTGACTGGCGCAGCCGCTTGAAGACTTCGTAAGAATCGGCCGCCGCCTTGTCGTAGCCGGTCTCGAACGCGACGGTGTCGGGATCGACACAGGGCTTGAAACGCACCTGCGCGATCTCCCGCACCACCTTACCGTCCCACTGCACGAACGGATAGAGCGGCACCGTCGGGTCGATCTCCATGGCGGGGTGGGCGCGCAGCATCTGGCCCTGGAAGTAGACCCAGCGCGAGCGCTCGCCGGTCTCGCCGTCAGGCATGCGGCGGAGGTGGGGACCGAGTTCCTGCGACAGCGTGCGGAAGACCTCCTCGGTCGAGCCGAGCGGGACGCTGCCGATCAGGTGCAGGCGCTCGCCAGCCTGCATCAGTTGACCTTCTCCAGCTTTTGCAGCGAGCGCAGATATTTCGGCACCGGCACGCCGGGATGGGTGCCCGCCCAGTTGGTGTAGCTCACCTCGCCGACATAGATGCTGCCTTTGGAGTCGACGGCCAGGCCGTGCGGCGAGAGGAACTTGCCCGGCTCCTGGCCCGGTCCATGCTCGCCGCCCAGCCGCTGGATCGTCTTGCCCTTCCGGTCGACGATGGTGAGGCGCGGGCCGATGTTGGTGTGCTTGGTGTTCACCGGCATGCCGGGGCCCAGCTCGCCAATGATGAAGTTAGGATCTTTTCCGCCGCAGCAGTAGAGCGCGCAAGGTCGGTGCATGTTGTTCCACTGCGCCTCGTACTTGCCGTTGCCGTCGAAGACCTGGACGCGATGGTTCTCGCGGTCGGCGACATAGACCCAGCCGTCCTCGTCGGTGACGATGTTGTGCACGATGTTGAACTCGCCGGGATCGGTGCCGGTGGTGCCCCAGCACATCAGGTGCTTGCCGTCGGGCGTGTACTTGTGGACGCAGCTGTTGCCGTAGCCGTCCGCCACGTAGATCTCACCCTTGGGCGAGAGCGCCGTATGGGTGCAGCGATTGAACGGCTTGCCGCTCAGGAACGGCGCCGGCTGGTTGGGCACGCCGATGGTCAGCAGCACCTTGCCGTCGGTTGTGATCTTGCGGACGGTGTGGTCGCCGTCGTCGGTGCAGTAGAGCATGTCGTCGCTGTCGATGTGGATGCCGTGCGCGCGCTTGAACAGCCCTTCGCCCCACGAGCGTAGGAAGTTGCCCTCGCGGTCGAACACCATCATCGGATGCTGGCCGCGGTTGAAGACGTAGACGCGGTCCTTGCTGTCGACCGCCACGGCGGCGACGTCCCGGAACTCCCAGCCGTCGGGCAGCTTCGCCCAATTCTCGACCACTCGATAGCGATGGTCGCCGCTTCCGAGGACTACGGACATCAGATACCCCCACACCTCACCCTGAGGAGGCGCGCAGCGCCGTCTCGAAGGGTGGCAACAGAATCGATGTGGCCCACTCTTCGAGACGCGGCCTGCGGTCGCTCCTCAGGGTGAGGCTTACTGTAGAATCGCATCGGAAATCTTCTCCGCCGTCATGAGGGTCGGGAAGTTGGTGTTGGCGCACGGCACGATGGGGAAGATCGAGGCGTCGACCACGCGCAGGCCCTGCACGCCCTTGACGCGGCCCTGGGTGTCGACCACCGACATCGGGTCGTCGGGGCGGCCCATGCGGCAGGTGCACGAGGCATGCCATACGCCGATCGCGGCCTTGCGGATGAAGGCCTCGAGCGCCTCGTCGTCGGTCATCACTTGCTCGAAGGTGAAGCCCTCGATGACGAAGTTGTCGATCATGTACTTGCGAAGCGCCGCCGGCCCGTCGAGGAGCTTCGCGACCACCGAGGTGATGAACTTGTTCTTGTTGTTCACCACGCCGATCTTGCGCACGCGGTCGGAGTAGGAAGCCGGGAAGGGGTTGTCGGTCACCGCCTTCAGCGGCGCGCTCATCTGCAGCGCCGCCATCTTCTTGAAGCCGGTCATCAGCCGGTCGAGGTCGCGCTTGTCCGACAGGAGGTTGAACTCGACCACCGGCTCGGAACGCCAGTCGGTCGTGGCGAGCTTGACCTGGCCCGTCTCGGAATAGGTGCGATTGATGAAGGTCAGCAGCGAGGCGATCTGCTCGCCGACCGCATGCCAGGCCGACTTGCTGACCACCGCCACGAACATGTCGCCCTTGGGGATGCCCGGCATGTTGGACGAGTAGCGGATGCCGACATGGATGTGGCGCCGCGTGTGCTCGTTCATGCGCGCACCGCGGCGGATGAAGGAGCTGAGCGAGATCGACGGATGGTCCATCAGTCGCTGGCCCACGCCCTCCAGGCCGGAGAGCACCGGGATGCCCATCTCTCGAAGATGCCCGACCGGGCCGATGCCGGCGCGCAGCAGGTGCGCCGGTGAATGGATCGCGCCCGATGAGAGAATCACCTCGCGGGCCCGGAACTCCTGCTCCTTGCCGTCGATCACCGCCGTCACGCCGATGCACTGCGTGCCCTCGAACAGCAGCGACTTCACCTGCGTGTTGGTCGAGATGGTGAGGTTGGGGCGCTTGCGCGTCTCGGAGTCGAGGTAGCCCATCGCCGCCGACACACGCGCCTCTTCGGCGTTGGAATGGGTGACCGGGAAGTAGCCGTCGACGAACTCGCCGTTCTGGTCGGGCAGGAACTTCATGCCGGCGAGCTTGCACGCTTCGCCCACGGCCTGGGCATGCTTGGTCCAATGGTCGACCGGAATGCGCCGCACCGGAATGCGGCCGTCCTTGCCGTGCCATTCGTTGCTGAAGTCGAGATCGCGCTCGACCTTCTTGAAATAGGGCAGGACCTTGTCCCATTCCCAGCCCTCGGCGCCGCGCGCCGCCCATTCGGCGTAGTCGGTCGGCGCGCCGCGGTTGGCCATCTGGCCGTTGATCGACGAGCCGCCGCCCAGCACGCGCGCCTGCTCGTATTTGCGCAGCGGCGGGCGGTTCTCGTGCGGATTGTTGTGGCTGACGATCTGGGTGTGGACCTTGAGCTCGGTCCAGTGGAAGCGCGGATCGAAGTAGGCGGTGCCGGAGTAGGAGTCCTTGATCTCCGGCGGCTCCCGGCCGGGCGGCGTGTCCTGGCCCGCTTCACAGACGAGCACCTTGTTGGCGGAGCGTGCCGACAGGCGGTTGGCGAGCACCGAGCCTGCCGAGCCGCCGCCCACGATGATGTAGTCGTACGCCAAGCGTTTCCCCTGATCTTATGTCTGCACGCTACGCCTATGGCAAAAAGCGGGCAAAGCAAGAAATGCAAGGCACGGAACGTACGTTCCGCGCCGCGCGTTGCTGGGGGAGCCTACCAGCACAGGAGGAGGCCCCCATGAAGACCACTCTGCTGACCCTCGCCCTCGTGGCCGCGGCGGGCGTCGCCGGCGCCCAGACGGCGTCGACCCCCTCGGCCGGCGCGGGCGCGACCATGAACAACAGCACCATCACGAACGGCAACACCGGCATGCAGGGCGCCCAGATGGGCGTCGGCACGCAGACTCAGATGAACGGCAACGTCCAGTCGCCGGCCACCGGCCAGATGAACAGCAACATGAATGCGAGCACGAACGCTGGCGGAACGGCCGGCGCGTCGGCCAATCCGAGCGTCGCCAATGCGCCGTCGGAGCAGCCGCTGACCGGCGCGGCCCGCACCGCGCAGAAACGCATCGAGCAGGACGGCTACAAGAGCGTGCAGAACCTGCAGAAGGGCTCTGACGGCCTGTGGCACGGCACCGCGATGCGCGGCAACACGCCGGTGCAGGTGACGGTGGACCGGTCGGGCCGCGTCTCGGCGCAGTAACCAGCGCTGCGCGCCTTCAGCCCGCCTCGCCCTGCGGCGAGGCGGGCTTTCTGTTGCCGGGCCAGTTGCCGGTTCGCGGCAAGCCTGCAATCGTCCTCGGACAAAGTCCCGAGGAGAGCCGTATGCCGGATGCTTCGACCAAGACCGACGCCGATCTCGCCACGCCGGAGCTCATGAAGGCGATCTCTGCCGCCTTCAACAGCCGCGACGTCGATCGCATCGCCGAGTTCTTCACCGACGACGCGACCTTCTGGCTGGCACGCGGACCCGAGCCGGTCGGCCGCACGCTTGCCGGCAAGGAGACGATCCGCAAGGCGCTGGCGGACCGCTTCAAGGTGATCCCCGACATGCGCTGGGACCACAAGGAGTACATCTTCGCCGGCAACCGCGCCGTCTCGGTCTGGACAGTCAAGGGCAAGGGCGCCACCGGCGAGGACCTGAACTACGAAGGCTGCGACATCTACACGTTCCGCGGCGGCAAGATCTGCGCGAAGAATACCTTCTGGAAGATCGTCGAGCACAAGGATCGACTCTGAGCATGACGGGCTGGGTGGCGCTCGTTCTCGCCTCGCTGGTTGCGCTGGCTCAGCCGGCGGCCGCACGCGACGTGAGCGTCACCATCGTCGAGCACGGGCTGTACACGGCCGAGGTGGTCGGCCAGCAGCGCGATCCCTCGGGTGTCGTCACCGACCTGCTTGCCAATCTCTGCCACGTCGGCACCACGGAAACCGTGCCGATGCGCCCGCGCATCCATTTCGGCTTCCGCTATCGTGTCGACGGGCCGGATACCGGCAGCCAGGTCGGCCTCACGCTCGCCGTGACGTTTCCCGAGGCGGTGCATCCCCCGGCAGGCCTTCCCCTCAGGCGCCACCAGCGCAGCTCGATGGTGCAGGTGGGGGCGGTTTCCTACACCGGCTACAGCTTCGATCGCGACTGGGAGTTCGTGCCCGGCGTCTGGACGCTCGAGGTGCTGCAGGGCGAACGCGAGCTTGCGGCGTGAGCTTCACGGTGGTCGACAAGGACCAGCCGGCGCTATCGTCACCCGACCCCTCGAGCTGCTTCAGGGTCTCGAGCCTCTGACAGGAGGAGAGCATGGCATTGGACCTGATCATTCGTGGCGGCACCGTGGTCGACGGTTCCGGCAAGCCGCGCTTCTCGGGCGATATCGGCATCAAGGATGGCCGCATCGTCGAGATCGGCAAGGTGACGACGGCAGCGGCGCGCATGCTCGATGCCGACGGGCTGATCGTCTCGCCGGGCTTCATCGACGGTCACACCCACATGAACGCGCAGGTGGCGTGGGATCCGATCGGCAGCTGCTCGTGCTGGCACGGCGTGACTTCGGTGGTGATGGGCAATTGCGGCTTCGCGCTGGCGCCCTGCAAGCCCGAGGAGCGCGAATGGTATGCGCGCTGCCTGTCGGCGGTGGAAGACATCCCGACCGAGGCGATGGCGGCCGGGATCGACTGGAGCTGGGAGACCTTCCCCGAGTATCTCGCGGCCGTCGAACGCCTGCCCAAGGCGATCAACTACGGCATGTATATCGGTCACTCGGCGCTGCGTATGTATGTCATGGGCAAGCGGGCGCTGACCGAGAAGGCGACCGACGAGGACATGACGCGCATGGCCCGCGCGGTGCAGCAGGCGCTGAAGGTCGGTGCGCTCGGCTTCTCGAGCTCGCGCGCCTCGACGCATCTCACCCCCGACGACACGCCGGTCGCCAGCCGGCTCGCCGAGTGGGAGGAGATCCTCGAGCGGCTGCGCCAGGTCGCGCTGGCGACGAAGCGGCCGATCATGTTCGGCGTGCTGGCCACGAAGCAGGGCGATGACCCGACCTCGTGGGCCTACCAGACGAAGTACATCGACGACACGGTCGCAGCCGGCGGGCGCATGTTCGGCCAGGGCACGACGCGCTCGATCAACGCGATCTTCTCGCTGAAGTCCTACCTGCCGTTCGACGTGCTGCCGGCGTGGAAGCCGGTCCGCGCCCTGCCGCTCGAAGAGCAGAAGAAGCGACTGCGCGATCCCGAGGTGCGCCGCGCGCTGGTCGCGGCCGAGGCGGCGATGAAGCCCCGGGACAAGGTCTTTCAGGGCGGCGGGGCAGCGACCACCGATCCGCGCAAGCCCGACTACGCCAACCTCTTCGCGCTCAAGGGAGTCGACTGGGACGACCCGTCGGTCGAGCAGCTTTCCAAGGCGCGCGGCCAGCATCCGGTCGAGGTGATGATCGATCTGTCGCTCGCCGACGACAACCAGGTCTACGTGCAGCCGCTGGTGAACGAATCGCCGGACGACGTGCTGGGCATCCTGCGCCATCAACGCACGCTCGCGACTTTCTCGGACTCCGGTGCGCATGTCTGCCAGGAGATGGGCTCGTCGCTGCAGACGCACTTCCTGAGCTATTGGGTGCGCAAGCGCCGGGCCTTCACGCTCGAGCAGGCGATCAAGAAGCTGACTCACGACAACGCCGTCGCCTGGGAGATGAGCGGTCGCGGCCTGCTGCGCGAGGGCTACCAGGCCGACATCGTCCTGTTCGAGGAGGAGCGCATCCGTCCGCAGCTGCCGACGGTCGAGAAGGACCTGCCCGGCGGTGCGCGACGGCTGGTCCAAAAGGCGGAGGGCATCCGCGCCACGCTGGTCAACGGGGCCGTCACGTTCGAGAACGGCGAGGCGACCGGCGCGCGGTCGGGCGCCGTCCTGAAAGGAAGGCTGGCATCGTGATTCGAGTCCTCCTGGCCGTCATGATCGTCGTCTTGCCGGCGGCGGCCTTTGCCCAGACCACACGCAACCAGGCCGCTGTCGCGGGCCCGGCCGGCGTCACGTCGCGGCTGCAGTCGCAGGGTTACAAGGACGTGCAAAATCTGCACCGCATGCCTGACGGCAAGTGGGTCGGCACGGCAATGCGCAACGGCCATCCGGTGACGGTCACCTCCGACCAGTCGGGCACGACGATCGCGCGATAGACTTTCGCTTGGGGGCGCGGCCCAGCAAAGCTACGAGAGCTCCCGTCGCACGATCGCCGCGCCGTCGGCCATCGCCTTCAGCTTCCCGAAGGCCGTCGCGCGCGGCAGATACTTCATGCCGCAATCCGGGGCGGGGAGCAGCTTGTCGGGCGGCAGGAACTTCAGCCCGGCCCGGATTCGCTCGGCGACCTTTTGCGGCGTCTCTATATCGGGATCGTTGAGGTCGAGCACGCCCAGCATCACCTTCTTGGGCGCGAGGTCCTTCAGCACGCCGAGGTCGATCTTGGGCTGCGCCGATTCGATCGAGATCTGCTGCGCGATCGTGTCCGCAAGCTGCGGCAGGAAGGAATAGCCGGTCGGCTTGCTGAGGCCCGGCACGACGGCGGCGTAGCCAAAGCAGAGATGCACCACCGTCGGCACGGTGATGCCCTCGAGCGCGCGGTTGATCACCTGCACGGCGTAGCGTTTGGCCTCGTCGGGGTTGTTGCGCAGCCACGGCTCGTCGAGCTGGATCACGTCGGCACCGGCCTTGACCAGCTCGTGCGCCTCCTCGTTCACCGCTGCGGCGTAGTCCAAGCACATCGCGACCGGGTCGCCGTAGAAGTCGTCCTTGACTTGCTGGCCCATGGTGAAGGGGCCGGGCAGGGTGATCTTGGCCTGCCTGTCCGTATTGGCGCGGAGGAACTGCATGTCGCGCACCTCGACCGGCCGCGTGCGCCTGATCTTGCCGACCACGCGCGGGACCTTCGTAACGCCCGAGCGCGCCTTGACTTCGCCCGGATGCTCGAGGTCGATGCCTTCGAGCGCGGTGGCGAAGTGATTGGAGTAGCTTTCGCGGCGCATCTCGCCGTCGGTGATGATGTCGATGCCTGCGCGTTCCATGTCGCGGATGGCGAGCAGGGTGGCGTCGTCCTGCGCCTGCTGCAGGTATTGCTCGGGCACGCGCCACAGCTCCTTCACGCGCGTGCGCGGCACCATCTTCGACAGCATCTCGCGGTTCACCAGCCAGTCGGGTTGCGGGTAGGAACCGACGACGGTGGTCTGCAGCAGGCTATTGGTCATGTCATTGTCCCTTTATGCCGGCGGCCTTCACGAGCTCGCCGTTCTCCTTGAGCTCGCGCACGACCAGGTCGTCGAATTCCCTGGGCGAGGACGGCGACGGATCGGCGCCGATCTTCGACAGCCGCTCCTTCACTTCGGGCATGGCGAGCACCTCGACTACGGCCTTGTTGAGCTTGTCGACCACCGCCGGCGGCGTGCCGGCCGGCGCCAGCAGGCCTGCCCAGTAGTCGTAGCCGCTGCCCCTGTAGCCTGCTTCCTCGGTGGTCGGGACGTCGGGCAGCACCGAGGAGCGGCGGGGGCTGCCGTTCGCCAGCGCGATCACCCGCTTCTCGTGGATGAGCGACAAGGCAGAGACCACCGGCGAGAAGAAGTACTCGACCCGGCCGCCCATCACGTCGTTCAGCGCTTCCGGCGTGCCCTTGTAGGGCACGTGCAGCACGTCGATGCCGGCCGCGACCTTGAACTTCTCGCCATTGAAGTGAGTGGCGCTGCCGACGCCGGCCGATCCGAAGGAGATCTTGCCGGGATGGGCCTTGGCCTCCTTCACGAGGTCGTCGACCGTCTTCCAGCCCTTGTCCGGCGACACCACCAGGATGTTCGGCTGGCGCGCCAGCAGGCTGACACCCGCCAGCTCCTTAGCCGTGTCGTAGCCGAGCTTGTAGATGTACGGACTGACCGTGTGCCCCGAGGAGTTGACCAGCAGCGTGTAGCCGTCGGGCGTCGACTTTGCGACCTGGTTGGCGGCGATCGTGCCGCCCGCACCGGGCTTGTTCTCGACGATCACCGCCTGGCCGAGCTTGGCCGACAGTTCGTTGGACATGGCGCGGGCGATCACATCGGTCGCGCTGCCCGGCGTGAAGGCGACGATGACGTGCACCGGCTTCTCCGGCCAGGACGTCTCGGCCTGGGCCGGCAGCGCGAATGCCAGCGCGAGGGCGGCGATGAGCAGACGCATTCGATCCTCCCCTTACACTTGTTATTCAGCAGCAATCTGCCGGCTGATGCTGGGCACGTTCAAGCGGCCCAGGATGCGTTCGCCGGATGCGGCGAGCTTGTCGCGGAGGGTGGCGAGATCGCGCCGCAGCAGCCTGCCGGCGCGCTTGGCGAAGCGGCCGGCGACCAGCACGTCGCGCACCCGTGCGCCGGTGCCCTGCATGACGACGGTCGCGACGGCATCGTGGACCGGCCACATGGCGAGGGGACCGAGCGACATCACGGCGATGTCGGCCTGCTTGCCGGGCGCCAGGCTGCCGATGCGGTCGCCCAGGCCCAGCATCGCGGCGCCGCGGATCGTCATCCAGTCCAGCGCTTCGCTCGCTGGCACCGTCGAGGTCGGCGGGATGCCGCCGCTTCTTGCCCGCTCGGCAGCATTGTCGAGCGCACGCTGGCTGGCGAGCGCCATGCGCGCCACGGTGAACATGTCCCCGGCAATCGCCGATTCCAGATCGACGCCGATCGACGGCGCCGCGCCCAGGGCGCGCAGACGCCCGGTGATAGGATGGCCATGACCCTGCGCCATCTCGTTCTCGGGCGTGATCGAGAAGGTGACGCCAAGATCGATGAACCCCCGGAGCTGCGCGTCGGTTAGGTTGTTGCCGTGCACGATATTGATGTGCGGGCCGACCAGCCCTTGCGCCATCAGCGCTTCCCAGCCGCCGGGCGTCCTGGCCTTGCCGCCGCCCTGGTGCATCGAGGCGATCAGGCCGAGCTCCTTGGCGAGGGCGAAGTCGTGCGCGCTGACCTCGAGTGTCGAATAGTGCGGTCCCAGCACCGCCATGCCGAGCGTCACGAGGGCATCGCGGTCGGACAACGGGCCTTTCAGCAGGCGCTCGATCTCGGAACGCGGGTGAGGGACCTCGGAGAAGTGCGGCTCGCCCGGCTTGGGATCGGGCTTGGGCGAGCCGTGGAAGAAGGCGGCGCGGATGCCGCTTTGCTGCAGCGCCTCGACGCCGGCATCGGTGTGCGCGGGCGTCGGATTGTTGTGCGCCCAGTCGACCAGGGTCGTGACGCCGTGGTCGAGCTGGTTCAGGGCGCCGGCGAGCGTCGCGATATGGATGTCGTCGGGCACGAACACCGTCGCCAGCCCCGCATGCACGTGACGGAAGTATTCGAGCAGCGTCCAGTTCGCCGCGACCGAGCGCAGCGCGGTCTGCCAGGTGTGCATGTGGGCGTTGATGAGGCCCGGCAGCACGATGTGGCGGCTGCAATCGACGACCTCGGCGTCGGGCGCGTCGAGCCGCGGCGCAATGGCGACGATCCTGTCGCCCTCGATCATCACGTCGCCCGCCGGCAACACGCCATGGGCGGCGTCCTGCGTGACGACGATGCCGGAACGGAGAAGGATCTTGGTCATGCTCTTGCCGGACCGCGGGCGTCCCGCCCGCTCATGATTGAGCGCATTCACATGCGCGGATGAGGCGGGCGAGACGTCCGCGGTCCGGCACGACAAGACTGTTACAGCCCATCGCTTACCTTCACGTTCTCCGGCTCGAGCTTCATGCCGCCGGCGCGCGCCAGTTCGAGCAGCAGCACCGAGAAGTCGATGTCGCCAGGGTACTGGTTGGCGAGCGCCTGGATGCTTTCGCGTGCGACCGACGCGGTCGGCATGGCCACGCCCTGCGCCTTGGCCGCCCCCATACCGAGCTCCATGTCCTTGAGCAACAGCTTGGGCGTGAAGGTCGTGGTGAAATCGAGATTGACCAGCGCCGGCGTCTTGTAGCGGGTGTACATCGAGCCCAGCACGCTGTCGTTGATCGACGCCAGGAAGACGTGGCGCGGAATGCCTGCCTTCTCCGCCATCAACGTGATCTCGCACAGGGAATGGATGATCACGCCGAACATGGTGTTGTGGGCGATCTTCCAGATGCGCGAGAGCTCGCCTTCGCCGACATACATCGCCGAGCGCCCGAGCGCTGCGAGCAGCGGCTGCACCGCGTCGTACTCTTCCTTGGGACCGGAGGCGACGACCAGCAGCTTGCCCGCCTTCGCCACGCGCGCATTGCCGGATACGGGCGCGCTGAGATAGGCGACGCCGACCTGGGTGAGCCCCTTGCGGACCTCGGCGGAGCCGGTGTCGGAGATCGACGACATGTCGACGACGCGCTTGGGGCGCGCGTTGCCTGCCAGGACGCCACCGGAGCCGAACAGGATTTCCTTCAGATCGTCGGTGGTCGATACCATGGTGAAGACCGTGGCGCAGTGCGCCATCGCGGTCTTGTCGGTCACGACCTCGGCACCGATCTGCGCCAGCGGATCGGCCTTCGACGCGGTCCTGTTCCAGACCGAGAGCTTGTGGCCCGCCTTGATCAGGCGCGCCGCCATGGCCTCGCCCATGCGGCCCAGCCCGATCCAGCCGATTTCGTGCGACGCTTTGCTCATTATGATGAAACCTCGAAGGCCGTTGTGCGTTTCCCGTCGCGCCGCAGTTTGGGAGGGGATGTCTCACCTGTCCATGTCTCTTAGGTCCCTGATCTTCGCGGCCCTCGGCTTGTTGGTCGCCTCCTGCAGCGGCAACCTGCCGAACGACGCGATCTCGCGGCATCTTGCCGGTCGCTATGCCGGCGCGCTGAGCGACTCGACCGCGCTGCCGACCGTGATCCATGACCGCGATATCAAGGTGCCGGATCCGGCGTCGCCCGTGCCCTTGCTCGAGCAGCTGCGGGTGCAACTGGCCAAGAGTGACCCCGGCGGCGCCTATGCCGGCATCACCTACGATCTCACCCAGGGCAACACGCTGCCATCCGACTGGATCGTGCAGACGCCGAACGCCTGGGGCCTCAAGGCGAATGCGCTGCCGAAGGGGCATTCCGATTGGCTGGCGCGGCTGGTGCACGACCTAATCGCTTCGGCGCGGCAGCGGGTCGACATCTCGCTGCTGCAGCCCCCACCCGATGGCCTGTTCCTGGAGGCGATCCGGCAGGCGTTGCAAGAGCTGGCGCAGCGCCGTCGCCCGATCCAGGTCCGCATCATCGTCGGCCAGTACCCGCCGGACAATGTCGATGTGCCGGGGTTCTTCAAGGCGCTGACCGACGGCATCGACCTCAATCGGCTCGATGTCAGCGTGGCGGCGTACCGGTCCTGCGTCGCCGTCGAAGATTGCGACAGCTATTCCTGGAACCATTCGAAGGTCATCGCGATCGACGGTGCCGAAGCGCTGGTCGGCGGCCATAACCTGTGGGCGCGGGACTACCTGATGGACGAGCCGGTCAGCGACCTGTCCATGCGCGTCAAAGGACCCGCCGCTGCTAGCGCGGTGCGCTTCCTCGACCGGCTATGGGAATATGTCTGCGCCAATCTGGACCAGAAGAATTCGATCGCGCTGGCGAGCTCGACGGGAAGCTGTCCGGCATCATCGGCGCTGCCGGTCCGGCGACCGGGCAAAGGCGGCCTGCAGATCCTCGGCGTCGGCCGGCTGGCCGCCGGTATCACCAAGGACTTCGCCAACCAGAGCGAGCTCGCGCGCGACTTGGCTCTCGCTTCAGCGCAGCACGAGATCCGCATGGTCCAGCAGGACCTGGGCTTCGGGCTCGGCCGCGCCGACACGCTCTTCCCCGACAGCACGATCGACCGGCTGGTCGATTTCCTGCGCCAGGGACGAGGCGACATCTACATCGTGCTGTCGAACTACGGCGCCAAGGGCAAGAGCGGCAGCACCTATTCCAACGACGTCTCGCTGGTGACGCTTGCCAGGCACCTGCGTCAGGAGGTGCAGCGGCGCTTCGAGCGGCGCGACCCGCTGTTGCGCTACGAGATCCGGCGCGGGCCTGATCCGGTGAACGCCCTGCTGTGCGATCATGTCCATCTCGCGCCGTTCCGCTTCGGGCCGGACGACAGCTGGCAGGGCGGTGATCCGTTCTCGACCCACGCCAAGTTCTGGATGGTCGACGGGCACGTCTTCTACATCGGCTCTGACAACATGTATCCGGTGAACCTGCAGGAGTACGGCTACATCGTCGACGACGCTCGGGCCGCGCAGCAGCTGGCCGACGCCTACTGGGCGCCGGTCTGGCAGTGGTCATCGAAGGCAGCGGTGTCGGGCCCGGAGGTGAAGAACTGCATCTTCCGTGAGGTGTTCAAGTAATCGTGCGCCGGACATCCGCTGGCTGGCGCGGGGAGTATAGTGGGGACAGGAGGCGGCCATGACCCAGTCCCTTCGATGGCTCCCGCTACTCGTCGCGTCGGCCTTGCCGCTTGCCGCCGCAGCGCAATCCGATAACGCGGCCTATTGCAAGGCGCTGATCCAGAGCTATCAGCGCTACGTGATCAAGACCGGAAGCCACAGCCCCAACACCGGCGGTCTCGATGGCCAGGTCGCGATGGAGCATTGCCGCGCCGGCGACACATCCGGCATCCCGGTGCTGGAGCAGAAGCTGCGAGACGCCGGCGTGCAGCTGCCGGCCCGCGGCTAGGTCGAGGGATCGACCGGCGTAACCACGCCTTCACAGGCCTCGATCACCTCGCCGGCGTCGAGGCAGAGGTCCTCGCGATTGCGCATCGCCATGATCTGCACGCCGGTGCGCAGCCGGCCGTGGCGGCCGACCGGCAGGGCGAGGCCGGGCAGGCCGAGCAGGGGGCACATCAGCGCCGGCCGCATCGAATCGAAGATCGCGCGCTGGCCCTCGACTGTCGTGTCGGTGACCTGCTTCGGCGGCAGGTCGGACAGCACCGGCAGGATCACCAGCGGCCACCGCTGGAGGAAGCCCATCCAGCGGAACAGGACGCCCTCGCGCTCCGTCAGCGCCTTCATGTAGGTCGCGAGATCGACCGGCTTGGCGAGCTCCAGCCACGAGCGCATCGCGGCGATGCCGTCGGGGTCGCCCATCTTCTGCATATTGGGCCACAGCATGGCATGCGATTCGGTGGCGATGATCTCGTGCCACAGCTCGACGCCGCGCTCGAGGTCGGGCGGCAGGATCTCCTCGACGACATAACCCGCCGCCTGCAGGTGCTTGCCCGCCTGGCGCACCGCTGCGGCTTGCGCCGGATGGGTGGTGGCGCCGGGGAACTCCGGCACCAGCGCCACCTTGATCGGCCGGGCTGGCGCCGCGCCGCGCATCGGCGCGTCGTTCCAGCGCCAGTCGCGCACGTCGCCGCGCGCCATCACCTCCAGCGCGAGCCGCGCATCGCGAACGCTGCGGGTGTGCGGGCCCTGCACCGCCATCAGCACGCCACCGACCGCGCGGCCGGCGTTGGCCGCCGTCGCGTTGTAGGAGGGGATGCGGCCGAAGCCGGTGCGCAGCCCAACGACGCCATTGCAATGGGCCGGAAAGCGGATCGAGCCGCCGATGTCGTTGCCGTGCGCAATCGGGCCGATGCCGACCGCGGTCGCTGCGCCCGCACCGCCGCTCGAGCCGCCCGGCGTCACCGTGGGATCGAGCGGATTGAGCGTGCGGCCATAGAGGGCGTTGTCGCTGAAGATGCGCATCGAGAAGGCCGGCGCATTGGTGCGGCCGATGACGATCGCGCCGGCATGCCGGAGGTTCGCGACGACCGGACTGTCCTCCCGGGCGATGAGGTCCTTGAGCGGGATGACGCCGTTGTCGGTCGGCGTGCCCGCCACGTCGGTGTTGATCTTGATGGTGACCGGCACGCCGTGCAGCGGCGGCAGCGCATGGCCGCGTGCGCGAGCGGCATCGGCGGTCTCAGCGGCGGCGCGCGCTTCGGCCTCGTATACCGCGACCACCGCATTGATCGCCGGATTGACGGAGTGCAGGCGGCCCAGCACCGACTCGACCGCCTCCGTGGCCGATGCGCGGCCCGTGCGGATCAGGTACGCCAGGTCGGTCGCGTCGTACTGCCAGAGTTCCATGTCCTGTCCTTCAGCCCTTTGCGACGTGCTTTTGGAACGCCACCAATGCACTCGAGCACAGCATATCACGCCGGCGCACGAACAGCGTCTGCACCCGCGCCTCGGCCTTGGGCAGGCGATGGACGGCGATGCGGCCGCCGCGCCAGCTCGGGCCGACCAGCGCACGCGGCATCAGGGTGATGCCGAGGCCGGCCGCGACGGCGCCGAGGATTGCCTCGAGCGTACCGAACTCGAGCCGCCGCAGGCCGACGATGCCCCGCCGCGCCAGCAGCTCCTCCAGACGCTGGCGATAGGAGCAACCGGCCCGCAGGATGATCAGGCGCAGGTCGGGCTGGCGCAGCAGCTCCGCCACGGAGCGCTCCGACGGCGCGGTCAGCAGGGCGAGCTCCTCCTCGAAGACCGGCACGGTCACGAGATCGGCGTGGCTGACGGGGCCACACACGAACGCGCCTTCGAGCTCGCGCGCCAGCACGCGCTCGACCAGCTCCGCGGTGGTGCCGGTGCGCAGCACCAGATCGACGTGCGGATGGTCGGCGGCATAGGAGGCGAGCCGGCTCGACAGGCGCAGCGCCGCGGTCGTCTCCAGCGAGCCGACCACCAGCGTGCCGCGCGGCGAGCCGTCGTCGCGGGCGGCACGGCCTGCTTCCTCCAGCAGGGCGTCGAGGCGGTGGGCATAGGGCATCAACCGCTCGCCGGCGGCGGTCAGGCGGGCGCCCGAGCGGCTGCGCTCGAACAGCGCGACGCCCAGCTGCTCCTCGAGGCGCCGCACCCGCTGGGTGACGTTCGACTGCACCGTGTTGAGCGCGCGGGCGGCGCGGCCCATGCCGCCCAGTCGCGCAACGGTGGCGAAGGTCGCGAGGTCCCGTGTGTCCATGGCATCAAATTTACAGATGGGTACGATCAGAATAAATCGTTATTTGCGATGGTAGCGGACGCTTATGTTTCCCGTGAAACAAGGAGCGTCTCATGAAGTGGCACGACCGCCGTCTGCTCGACCTGTTCGGCATCGAGCATCCGATCATCCAGGCACCGATGGCCGGCGCGGTCTCGCCGCAGATGGCGATCGCGGCATCGGAAGCGGGCGGCATGGGATCCGTCCCGGCGGCGATGCTGACACCCGAGACGCTGCGGACCGAGCTGCAAGTCGTGAAGCAGGGCACCAGCGGGCCGATCAACGTGAACTTCTTCGTGCACCAGGATCCGGCACCGGACGCGGCACGCGAAGCGGCGTGGCGGCGGCGATTGGAAGCCTACTATAAGGAACTCGGCCTGGCCGCCGATGCCGGCAAGAACGCGCCGACCCGGGCGCCATTCTCGGCGGCAATGTGCGACGTGCTGCTCGAGTTCAAGCCGCGGCTCGTCAGCTTCCATTTCGGCCTGCCGGAGGCGGGACTGCTGAAGCGCGTCAAGGATGCCGGCCTGCTGGTCACGAGCTCGGCGACATCGGCCGAGGAGGCGCGCTGGCTGGAGGATCATGGCTGCGACGTGGTGATCGCCCAGGGCAACGAGGCGGGCGGCCATCGCGGCATGTTCCTGAACGACGACATCGCCCGTCAGGCCGGCACGATGGCGCTGGTGCCGCAGGTGGTGGATGCCGTGAAGGTGCCGGTGATCGCCGCCGGCGGCATCGGCGATGGCCGCGGCATCGTGGCGGCGCTGGCGCTGGGCGCGGCCGGCGTGCAGATCGGCACGGCGTTCCTGCTCACGCCCGAGGCCAGGACGTCGGCCTTGCATCGCGCCGCGTTGAAGCAGGCGCACGACAACAGCACGACCCTGACCAACGTCTTCACCGGCCGGCCGGCGCGCGGCATCGTCAACCGCTACGTCCGCGAGGTCGGGCCGATGTCTCCGGACGCACCGCAGTTCCCGCTCGCCGCCGGCGCCAGCCAGCCGATGCGTACCGCCGGCGAGGCCAGGGGCTCGACCGACTTCACGCCGCTCTGGAGCGGCCAGGCGCCGACCTTCGCCCGCGAGATGCCGACCGCCGACCTGATCGCGACCCTGGTGAAGGAGACGGAAGCGGTGATGAAGCGGCTGGGCTGATCAGAAAGTCGAGAAGTACTCGCGCTGCTCCCATTCGCTGACTTCGGCGTGGAAACGGTCGATCTCGGCCTGCTTCAGCTTGATGTAGTAGTCGACGAAGAAGTCGCCGAACGCAGCACGGAAGGTCTTGTCTTCGCCGAGTGCCACGAGCGCTTCGTCGAGCGACTTCGGCAGCAAGGGTGCCTTGGCTTCGTACGGTGCATCGGCCGACAGGCCGGGATCGGCTTGGCGCTTCAGCCCGTCGAGCCCGCTCACCACCTGGCTCGCCATATAAAGGTACGGATTGGCCGCCGGCTCGCCGACCCGGTTCTCGAGATGGCTGGCCGGATCGCCGGGCGTGCCGAGCACGCGCACCATCACGCCGCGATTGTCGCGGCCCCAGATGGCGCGGTCCGGCGCCAGCGAGAAGGGGCGGTAACGCTTGTAGCCGTTGAGCGTCGGCGTCGAGAAGGCGGCGGCCGCGCGCGCATGCTCGAGCAGGCCGGCCATCCACTGCATGCCGACAGGGGACAGCGGCTCCTCCGGATCGGCGAAGGCGTTGGCGCCCGTCCGGTCCCTGAGCGACTGATGCAGGTGCCAGCCGCTCGACATGATGTTGGGCAGCCGTGGCCGGCACATGAAGGTGGCGTGATAGCCGTTGCGTTGCGCGACCTGCTTGGTGGCGCTGCGGAACAGCACCATGGCGTCGGCCGGATGCAGGCCGGTCTCGGCGCGGAAGGTGAACTCGACCTGGCTCGGCCCGAACTCGATCTCCAGCGAGCGCAGGGGCAAAGCGAGGCCGGCGATGTTGGTGCGCAGGATCTCCAGGATCGGGTCGAGCTCGTCGTATCGCGACTCGGTCAGGTACTGGTAGCCCTGGTTGACCAGCGAGACCTCGGGCGTCGGCCCGGGCCGGCCGGGTTGCGCGGCGTTGCCCAAACCGAGATGCGCCTTCTCCGCCTTGAACAGATGGAACTCGACCTCGAGGCCGGCGAAGAACTCGTAGCCCGCCTCCTTCAGGGTCGTGAGCGACCGGCGATAGACCTGACGCGTGCTAAGCGGCATCGGCCGGCCGTCGGAGAAGACGATGTCGCACAGCATCCAGCCCGTATGCGGCGCCCACGGCAGCACGCGGAAGGTCGACGGGTCGGGCAGCATCATGCAATCGGCTGCGCCCTCCCACTCGTGGCTGCCGAATGCGCCGCCTGCGCCCCATACAGGGAACACCGTGCGATGCGAGGTGTCCTTGAGCAGCATCGTGGTGGTGAAGCCGATGCCGTTCTTCATCGCGCCGGCCGCCTCGCCCGCGGCCAGGGTCTTGCCGCGCAGCAGCCCGTGCTGGTCGGCGAAGGAAAAGCGTACGACCGTGAGCTCGCCCGCCTGGATGCGCCGCTCGACCTCGCGCGCCGCCGTCTTGCGGTCGTCGTCCCAGAGGCCGGCCTTTTCCGCGAGATGCATGGCGTCAGCGCTCCACGCACCACCTCATCCAGAGGAGCACCGAAGGCGCGTCTCGAAGGATGGGCAGCAAGCGGGGTGCCGGTTGCCACCCTTCGAGACGCCGTGCTCCGCACGGCTCCTCAGGGTGAGGTGGTGCTGTGGCAATCGGCATCGCGTTAAGCCACCAGCGGCGAGCGCGTGTTGGCCGCCCAGCTCGACTCGCGGCGGCGCTTGGTGTCGAATTCCTTCCAGTAGTCCTGCCAGCCGACCGTCGGGCCCATGCCGTCGACCGTCGCCGGCCCGCGGACCTTGCTCGCGCGCTCGGCGTCGAGCCACATCGGCGGCTTGCCGCCCTCGGCGACCTTGGCGATGGCGGAAAGCAGCAGGCGGCGATAGGCGATGATCGCCCGGTCGCTGTAGCCGAGATGCTCGCGTGTGCGGTCCTGGATGCGGCCCTGGCTCTCGATCGCCCACTGGTCGTGGACGTTGATGTCGAAGCCCATGCCGGTGAAGGTCCTGCTCTTCTGCTCGGCGACGTCGTAGCCGTAGTTGTTGTGCCGGCCGATGCGCGGGCGATAGTCGGGCAACTCGTAGAGCTTGAGCCGCTGCTCGCGCATCTGCTGGTGGTCGACCGGATCGGTGAACGAGGTGAAGATCGCGTACCAGTAGCAGGACGTGTCGTCGATCGGCACGTGCCACTGGGTGATCGTCATCTCCGGGCTCATCGGGATGACGAAAGCGTAGGGGAAGACGAGGTTGGTCACCCGCACGTGCGTGTGCTTCTCGCTGATCTTGCGCAGGGCGAACAGGCGCAGGCCGTAGTCGGTGCCCTCGACGTCGATGGTCGGGCGGTCGTACTCCCGCATCATGCGCGACATCGGGATGTTGGAATCGGCCGAGTTGGCGCGGAACTGCTTGCCGTAGGCCGCGCCCGACGGGTCCTCGTCCTCGTAGAAGCGATGCAGGTAGGAGGCGTGCGCCGGGTCGATGCCGACCTCGAGCGCCTGCAGCCAGTTGCAGTCGATCAGGCCCTTGAACGCGAAGGCATGCGTGCCGGGCGCGAGGAAGCAGTCGAAGTCGGGGAAGGCGGGCGCCTCGCCTTCGCCGAGCCAGGCGAAGATGATGCCGTTCTTCACCACCACCGGATACGACCGCTGCCGCACGCGCTGGCACAGCACGCTGCCCTCGGGCTCAGCCGGCGTTGCCAAGCACTTGCCCTCGACGTCGAACAGCCAGCCATGGAATAGGCAGCGCAGGCCGCCATCCTCCAGTCGTCCATAGGCGAGATCGGCGCCGCGATGCGGGCAGTGCCGGTCGAGCAGGCCATAGCGGCCGCGCTCGTCGCGGAAGAGCACGAAATCCTCGCCCAGCACGCGCACCGCCTTGGCCGGCCGCTCGTCCAGCAGCTCGTCGGTCAGCGCCACCGGATGCCAGTAGTGCCGCATCAGCGCCCCGCACTTGGTTCCGGGTCCGACGCGGGTGATGAGGTCGTTCTGCTCGGGGGTCATGATGGGGTAAACAGTGGCCCAAACGGCGGCCGGACGGAAGGGGCGCAGGGAGTTGGCATGGGCAGGACGTGCAAGATGCGCCTGGTGGCGTTCCTCAAGACCGGACCGACCGCCCATCACCACGGCATGTGGCGGCATCCCGAGACCGACAACGATTTCCTCGATCCCGCCTGGTACGAGCATGTCGCGCGGGTGCTCGAGAAGGGTAAGTTCGACTGCCTGTTCTTCGCCGATACGCTGGGGCTGTTCGACAATTACCGCGGCACGTTCGATGCCATCCTCAAGGGCGGCGGCCAGATGGGCTTCCTCGATCCGCTGCCCGTCCTGGCGGTGATGGCGCGCGTCACGCAGCACATCGGGCTGGGGGCCACGATGTCGACGACCTTCCACAACCCGTACCAGATCGCCCGCACGCTGGGCACCCTGGACGTGCTGAGCAAGGGCCGCATGGCGTGGAACGTCGTCTCGTCGATCAGCAATCTCGAGGCGCGCAACTTCGGCTACGACGAGCTGCCGGCGCGGAACGTCCGGTACGATCGCGCCGACGAGGTCATGGAGGCCTGCTTCAAGCTGTGGGAGAGCTGGGAGCCCGATGCGCTGATCGTCGACAAGGAGAGCGGCGTCTTCGCCGATCCGGCCAAGGTCCACTACGTCGACTATGCCGGCAAATGGATCAAGACGCGTGGGCCGCTCACCGTGCCGCGCAGCCCGCAGGGGCATCCGGTGATCATGCAGGCCGGCGCCTCCGACCGCGGCCGCGACTTCGCCGCGCGCTGGTCGGAGATGATCTTCACGCTCCAGTATTCCAAGGCCGACATGCAGGCCTTCTACGCCGACATCAAGCAGCGCATGGCGAAGTTCGGCCGGCCGCCGGAGGACTGTGCCGTGCTGCCCTCGGTCGATCCGATCATCGGCGAGACCGAATCGATCGCGCGCGAGAAGCAGGCCTATATCAACGAGATGGTCGATCCCGAGGTGGCGCTGGCGCTGGTGTCGACGCATATCGGCGTCGACCTGTCGAAGTACCGGATCGACCAGCCGCTGCAGGACATCGAGATCGAGCAGGGCGCGCGCGGTTCGTTCGAGGTCATCCTGCAGGGCACGAAGGCGCACGGCCTGACCCTGGGCGAGGTGGCCAGGCGGTTCGCCACCAGCGAGCTCTGCCCGCAGATCGTCGGCACGCCGAAGTCGGTGGCCGACCAGCTGCAGGACTATTTCGAGAGCAAGTCCTGCGACGGCTTCATCCTGACGCCGACCGTCTTCCCCGGCACCTGGGAGCAGTTCGTGCGCAGCGTCGTGCCCGAGCTGCAGAGGCGCGGAGTGTTTCGCAATGACTACACCGGCCGCACTCTGCGCGAGCATCTTCACGATTAGGTCGTCTCTCTTTGCTGGGAGCGCGGCACTCCAGAGCCGCTCTTCTCATGCTCTTGCTCTCCTGGACCCGCGAGAGCCTGAGCGGCTCTGGAGAGCCGTTGGGGTGGACGGCCCCCGACGGCATCTGAGTGCCAGAATGCGGTCGTTAGGTCACATTCGAGGGAGCCGTCCATGAGCAAGATATCACGACTT
>Ga0070738_10001434_pt1 | contig 48126 bp, 46 predicted proteins | sample Coa_R2_2_FD_66446 | JGI IMG/M metagenome (GOLD analysis project Ga0070738, IMG submission 66446) | Surface soil microbial communities from Centralia Pennsylvania, which are recovering from an underground coalmine fire - Coalmine... | ecosystem: Environmental > Terrestrial > Soil > Unclassified ... | reverse complement strand
CGCCCTTTTGCGGCAACTCCCGTGCATGCTGCCATCTTCCGGGCGCTGCGTTGACTTACGAAGCACCCTGGCCTGTGCAGCCGGTGTCCCTGCTCGCGGTGTGCTTCCCTTATGTCTTGGTCTAGGCCGGCCATTCCCAGTTCCTCGAAGCGCCTCTTCCAGCGCGCGATCGTCGGCCGCGAAGTGTGCAACTTGACTTGAATCTGACTCCAGCTCTTGCCGTCTGCCAACGCCAAAATCAGACGGGCGCGGAAGACGTCCCTGCGGGTAACGTCCGCGACTGTGCCCAGCGCGTCCGTTCCTCGCGGTTCTCCTCGCTCAGTTTGGACACTCGATGATAGCGTCGCACATCCATGTGACGACGCAAACATCAACTGGCAACGAAATGACTGGGACAGTTCACTAGGCGCAAATTCCAACGGCCCTGCTGTGATGCGCAAACGCCTTGCGTGGCGCAAACCGAAGCGTCCTCAACAGAATGTCATGCGCCATCGGAATAAACCCAGGTAAGCCCTTTGCGGCCAATCTGTTCCGCATTCAGGGTTGACTGCGCTTCACCGATTGCGGCCGGCCGGCGGCGGGAGCGTGGATCCTTAAGTTCGCCCAGCTCTATTTCCCAATCTGCACCAAGCCCACCATGTTCAACCCGCTTTCGGCGATTACGATGTTGCCATCACGCGTGGTCGTCATGTTGCGCACAACGCCGCCGCCGGCCGGAATCGCCCAAGTCTGGAACTTTTCCGTCTTTGGATCGAACCGGACCATGGTGTTCGGCTTGACCGCAGACTCGCTGTACCAGATCGCTCCGTTTAAAAATGTGATTCCATAGGGTTGCGAAAGAGGTCCGCCGGGCGAAGGCCAGTTCTTCACCGCGCCGGTTTTAGGATCGAACCGTCCCAAATATCCGCGGGAATAATCGGCGTAGTAGATTATGTCGTCGTTGGTGATGGCGATCCGGCGCGGCCGCGAATCAGGATTGGGCAGCACCCACTCCTTGATCGCCATCGTCTGCGGATCGATGGCCGCGATTTTTGGCGCGCCGAATTCGCAGTAATACGGAACGCCTTTGGAATCCACCACCATGCCGTAAGGCAGCGAGCCCTTCGTAGGCGAATCCACCAGCTTGATCTCGCCAGTCTGCGGATTCAGCCTGCCGATTTTATTCGACTGTTGCACCGTAAAGAACAAGTTGCCCCTCGGATCGAAGATCGGAGTGTGGGGATCTCGAGCATCCGGCGGCAGCTTGTATTCGGTGAACCTGCCGGTTTTGGTGTCAAGCTTGCCGATGTAGCCCTTGGAATTCGCCGTAAACCATATGTTGCCGTCTTTGTCTTCGGTGAGTCCATGTGGACCGGAGCCGGGAATCGTGGGGCGAAATTCCTTGATTTCTCCGGTCTTCATGTCCACGCGGCCGAGCACGCTGGCGTACTGTCCCGTGTACCAGAGATAGCCGTCGTGGGTGGCCAACGGATCGTGCGGCCGTGAGCCGACCGTGGGCGCCGTCCATTCTTTGAAGCTTATTTTGACCGGACCGGGAATGATCTTCGCGGGCGGCACATTGCCCTCCGGGAAGTTCTTGGCCAGGTAGCCGGTCACCATGGCCATCTTATCCTTGGGGATTTCGGCGCCGGCCGACACCATGCGCTCGACCACCAGCTTCCAATCCTCGGCAGTGTGACCCGTTCCGGTGATCATCGTGATAGGGTGGCAGGTGGTGCAAGCCGCCTGAACCAAAGCCTGCGCGTCCCCAGCGGGCAGCGGACGCCCAGCTTGCCTTTCCGGGGCTTGGCCAAACAAAGACGGGACCAACAACAGGAGCAGAAATTTCGAAGGCATCGAGACCTCCAGTGGTCCATTCTACCCCCCGAGGGGGCATCTTTGAGGCGTGGTTAACTGAAATTACTCCCATGCCCCTTACGCCCTTCTTTCACCGCGTCGTCGCCGGCGCGAATCTCAGCTCGGAGGAGGCGTTTGAGGCTATGAGCGCGTTGCTGGAAGGTTCCGCGAGCGAAAGCGTCATTGCCGGATTTCTGGTCGCCCTCCGGATGAAAGGAGAGACGGCGGCGGAGTTGGCTGGATTTGCGCGGGCGATGCGCGCGCGCATGATCGCGGTGGAGGCCGGCGCCGATGTCGTCGATACCTGCGGAACGGGCGGGGACGGATTGAACACCTTCAATATCTCCACGGTCGCGGCGTTCGTGATGGCGGGAGCTGGGGCGAAGGTCGCTAAGCACGGGAACCGATCGCTGTCGAGTCAGACCGGCAGCGCGGATGTGTTAGAGGCGCTGGGCGTGCGCGTGGCGATGACGCCAGACGAGGCCGCGCGCGCAATTTGTGAAATAGGAATCGGCTTTCTTTTCGCCCCTTATTTGCATCCCGCGATGAAATACGCTCAGCCGGTGAGGCGCGCCCTGAGGCTGCGCACAGTGTTCAATTTACTGGGCCCGTTGGCGAATCCGGCGCGCGCCTCCCGGCAATTGATCGGAGCGCCCTCGCCGCAAGCGGCCGAGCTGATGGCGGAAGCCATTGCTGAATTGGGCGCCATTCACGCATTCGTCGTCCATGGTCACGATGGCCTGGATGAAATTACGATCACCGGCCCAACCAGCGTCTGGCGGGTTTGCGCGGGTGAGGTGGAAAAAACCGTGTGGACTCCGTCCGATTTCGGCTTGGAGAACGCGCCGATGGAGGCGCTCCGGGGAAGAGGTACCCCGTCGAATGCTCTGATCGCTCAAGAGGTTTTATCCGGCGTGACAGGTCCGCGACGAGACATTGTGCTGGCAAACGCGGCGGCGGGTTTGGTGGCGGCGGGACTTTCGCCCGATCTTCGCTCCGGAATGAAGGCCGCCCGGGAATCGATCGATTCCGGCCGCGCTTTGCAAAAACTCGACCTGCTCAAGAAAAATTTTCCCGCCGCTGATCCTCTTTTCTCCGAAACCGCGCGTTAGCGAATGTCGGAGGGAGCAGGCGGCTGCTATGGCCGCGTGCTTCCAAGTACCGGCGGCGCTGGCCGGGTTGCGCTGGGGTAGAGCGTATGCCTGGCCGTGCCGTCCGTCCTTATTGCTATCATTCCGGGGATGCCGCGGGCGCGCGTGTTTCACCTTGGGAGCGGCTATCCACCTCCTCTTTCGGTCGCATCGGAGAATCGCAGTTCTCGCCGTCACGTTTGCGCGCGCGGCGGCCGCGGCCAGAGCTCCCAGGCTTCACAAAGATCCGTTGCTCCAGGCATACGGCGGCGCGAGGACTCAGCGAAGCTTCAACTCCGCCACGGACTCCAGGTGATACGTTTGCGGAAACAGGTCGACCATGGTCAGGCGCTCGATCCCGTAGACCGATAGCGCCGCCAAGTCGCGCGCCAGAGTCGCCGGATCGCAGGAAACGATCGTGAGGCGCGGAGGCCGAAGCCTCAACAATTCCTGCACGACGGTCTTGCCCAATCCGGCGCGAGGAGGGTCGGCGAGTACGAACTCCGGCGCGGCGTCGAGCGTGGCGAGATAGCTCTCCACCCGAGCGTGTTCCACGCGCACGGCAACTCCGGCGCGGGCAGCGTTAAATTCCAAATCGCGGGCCGCGCTCGCGCCGCCTTCCACCGCGACTACCGAGCCGAATTTCCGCGCCATTGGAATGGCAAATAGGCCGACGCCGGCGTAAAGATCCAATGCTGTATTTCCGCTGGCGTCGGCGAGCCGGCCGTGCGCGCCGCGTAGCGCCGTCTCCACGAGCCTTTCGGTAAGAAACCGGTTCACCTGGAAAAACGATCGCGGACTTACGCGGAAGGTACCAAAGCTGGTTGGATAGTCGATGGTGACGGACGACTCGAATTGTTCGAAGAACGGCCGCGCTACGGGACGGTCCGACTCGAGAACGTTCACTTGCAGGTCCGACTCATTCGTAAACAACTCCAAGGCGCGAACAAATCGCGGAAAGGGCGGATCTTTTAGCCAGTCGCGCACGGCCGCGATAGCCCGGTTAATGCGTGGGGATGCGATGGGGCATCCGTCTTCCACCGCCACCAGTTGGCGCGATCTGGCGGCCAAATAACCGAGACGGGCTCGCTCTATGTGCAACTGAACGCGGTTGCGATATCCGAACGCGGGGCCGCTCACGACGCCGATGTCGCCAGCGTATTCGATCTTTCCCACCCGGCGAAGTTGTTCGCGCAGAATTTCGGTTTTTCGCGCAAGCTGGAATTCATAGGGCGCGTGCTGGTAGCAGCAGCCTCCACAGCGACCGAATATGGGACAGGGAGCGGCGACCCGCTCCGGCGCGGGCTCCACGACTTCCAGCAGTTTCGCGTGGACCCCGCCACGGTGCTCAATCCGCGCCCTTTCGCCGGGCAAGGTGAAAGGAACTAAAACAATGCGCCCGTCGATCCGCGCCAGTCCGGCGCCGCCATAAACCCACTTTTCGATGGTGACGACGGCTTCGCGGGCAGGCGCTTCGTTTACGATGGAAGTTCCTCTATCGTTCAAATGAAGAAACGAGTTCTCTCCGGCATCCAGCCGACCGGCAGCCCGCACATCGGAAATTACCTGGGCGCGCTAAAAAATTGGGCCAAAATCCAGTACGACTACGATAGCATCTACTGCATTGTCGACCTACACGCTATCACTGTCTACCAGCAGCCGCAGGAACTGCGAAATAAGATTGAAGAGCTCGCGGGCTTGTTGCTGGCGATCGGCATCGATCCTTCGCATTCGGCGCTGGTCGTGCAATCCTCAATTCCCGAGCACGCCGAACTGGCTTGGATGCTGACCTGCGTCACGCCGGTTGGATGGCTTGAACGAATGACGCAGTACAAAGCAAAGGCAGAAGACCAGGAAAGCGTCGGAGACGGGCTGCTCCAATATCCGGTGCTGATGGCCGCGGACATTCTTCTGTACCAGGCGGCCATCGTTCCGGTGGGAGAGGATCAGAAGCAGCATTTAGAGCTGGCGCGCGACATCGCGCAAAGATTCAACTCGCTCTACGGCGAGACGTTCGTCATGCCGGCCACGCATCTCCCTTCGGTGGGAGCGCGCATCATGGGGCTGGACGACCCGGAAAGGAAGATGAGTAAGTCCACGCCCGGTTCGGCTCACGCCGTCAGCCTGCTGGATCCGCCCAATGTGATACGCAAAAAAATTATGCGGGCCACCACGGATTCGAATCCGGCTGTCGATTTCGAAAATCTGGGCCCAGGCGTTCAAAACCTGTTAACCATCTTCCAGGCATTCACCGAATGGTCGGATGACCGCATGCGAGACCACTTTTCCGGAATGCGATACGGCGATCTGAAAAGACAGGTGGCGGATGGGGTGGTGGAAGCGCTAGAGCCGATTCAGCAGCGCTATCGCGAGATCACGCAGGAATCTGGCTATATCGAAAGGGTTCTAGAGGAAGGCGCGCGGCGCGTGGGTCCCCTCGCGCGCGGCACGGTTCACAAGGCAAAAAAGGCAATGGGGCTGTTTACTTCCGATTAACGGGAACTACTTCGCCGGAGCGGCGCTGAAGTCCCAAATCTGGGGATTCACCGCTCCTTCGGTGTACTCGATCAAGGCGTATTCGCCAGGCTCCAGCGGCATCTCCGGCCAAATTTTGAAAAGCTGCTCGCCCACTTCCTTCTTAAAGGTTGGGACAAGCTGGCGCTCCTCTGTGGTTTCATTGGTGACCTGTAGCACGCTCACGCTCTCTACAACGCGCAGCGTCTTCTTGGGAGTCAGTTTCACGATGCCGAAGCCTTCGATGTCGGAAAGACGGAAGTAAAATTCGGGCCGGTCCTCCGCGATCCGGAATTGTGAGGTTGCGCCATCCAACTCCACGGTGCTTTTGCCTGGCACCATGGGAATCGGCGAAATGATTTTCAGCACGTTGCGCTTTTTGTCATGGACGATTTTGACTTCGGCCTGCTTCAACGGTTCGAGTTTGCCGCCATGGATGTAGTAGGCGCCATGCTCTTGCGGAATTCGCGCAATTTCTTCGCGTTCGGCGCGGATCGCTGCGTCTTCTTCGTCCTGCTCCTTCGCCTCCCTCTTGAGGGATTCCTCGCGCTGGACGGCCTCTTTCTTCGTCCTATCCAGATCCACTAGTTCCAAGGGCAATTCTTCCCATTCGCCGCGCTCGGCGCTCAGGTATTTCACGCGGTCCTGGAGAACCTGATACTCGCGAGCCAATTGATAGTTTCCGTCCTTGAGATACAAACGGATGGTTTCCGCAAGCGCCGGAATCCTAAGCAGCAGAACAGCGAACGGCAGAACAACGAAAAACAGCGACTTCATGGCTCTATTATCGGGCCTTCCGGCCTTAAATTGGGTGGCGAGGGCGAAACTTCGGCGAGCGCGTCGATGAAAAACGAAACGCGACGGTGTAGAATTCCTCCTTCAGGTGCGATGAAAGCGTTCTCCTGTGCGGTTGGAATGGGCCGTCAACTACGCCTGATGCAAGCGTTCTGAGTCGACGTTTCCGAATCACCCATCCATTTCATCCTTGGTTTGACCAGGAGTTCGAGCTGGTCACCTACCTCCAAACGTGGGGCGAGCACCGAGTGTAGTTTCAAAAGGAAGGCGAGCATTTGGTATCGGTACCGGCGAGTTGGACAGACATCATCGCCGCGGACCCAGTGGTGCAATTGGGCGCCGGGCGCGCCTTGTTCCGTGCCCTGGATCTGATGGAACTGGCTCAGTTGCTGAAGGCCTGCGCGGCCAGGATGTAAAAAAATTTCGCCATGACTTTAAGCCTATCGATCGGCTGCTGGACGATCATACATTTCCAGAGATTGCCGCCATTCTCAATGGTCAAGGACTACGATCCGGCGAAGGCAAGCCGCTCACGGCGCGCATCGTGGCCCGCATTCAGCGGTCTTATCAGCTCGCACCCCGGTATGATCGTCTCCGCAAGGCCGGAATGTTGACAGTCGAAGAAATGGCTCAAGTGCCCGGGATTCATCCTCAGCGTGTCAAAATCTGGAACCGCCACGGGCTAATCCGCGACCACCCTTACAACGGCAAAGACGATCGGGATTTGCTGCGGCCCGGAAGTGGCCCGGTGGCCTGTAGTGAATTTGTCGCAAGTTACTGAAAGGATTTGGTGGACCTGGTGAGATTCGAACTCACGACCTCTTCCATGCCATGGAAGCGCGCTCCCAACTGCGCCACAGGCCCTCGCGACAGCCCACGCGCGCAACCGAGGGCGGAGGCTGCGTCCTACGGGACAAGAATAGCATGACGGGGGAAGCGGCGGACGGCGCCAGTGGTCGAATCGCCCGCACGGCAAGCGAGGGCGATTCCCAACAATTTGGAATCCTCCCGCCGGGTTTGGACTCTAACCTTCTGATTCGTCGGGATATTCTGCCGCCAACTGCCCTGCCCGGTTGGCCTTGGATGTGCTTAAAAAACAGCGTCCAGCCATGCCTGCCCGCCCCGAGCCGTTGATATATCTGGCCGATCTTGGCCACAATCAGCTCACCGTGAGTTCGGATGTTTATCCTTTGGGGGTCGCCAATCTGGCGACTTATGCGCGGGATCAGGTGAGAGGCGGCGAGCGGCTGAGGATCCGCATTTTCCGGGAGCCGCAGGAATTGAAGGCGGCGATCGACGGCGAAGCGCCGGACGTTTTGGGTTTGAGCAGCTACTCATGGAACCACTATCTGGCGTTGTCCTTCGCCCGCTACGCCAAGAACAAAAATCCCAAGGCCATCACGATGATGGGAGGTCCGAATTTTCCGTTGACGGTCGAGGAGCAGGAATCCTGGCTTCGAGGGATGCCGGAGATCGATATCGCGGTGCGCGGTCCGACCTATGAAGGCGAGCGGGCGTTCCGCAACGTCATGCAGCGCTATCTGGATGCGGATGGGACTTTGGAGGGCATCCAGCAGGAGCCTGTTCCGGGCAATCTGTGGATCAATCCGCGGACGGGGGAGTTTGTCAGAGGCGCGGAGTTGGATCGCATTGTCGATCTGGACGAAATTCCCTCGCCTTACACGGCGGGGCTGATGGACCCCTACTTCGCCACCGGCTATCTGCCGATGATGCAGATTGCGCGGGGCTGCCCGTTCAGTTGCGCCTTCTGCAACTCCTCGGTGAAGTCCAACAGCAAAATCTACCGGCATTCGCTTGAGAATCTGAAGACCGATCTGCTCTACATCGCCGAGCGGGTGCGGCCGGAAGTCGCTCTTACTTTCGCCGACGATAATTTCGGGATGTACGATTTCGACGAGGAAGTGGCCGATTTCATCGCCTACTTGCAGGAGCGCTTCCATTGGCCTCGCTATATCCGCACGACCACGGGCAAAAACCGGGGCGAGCGGATTATCGAGATCATGCGCAAGATTCACGGCGCGCTTCCCATGACGGCCGCGGTGCAATCGATGGATCCGGTGGTGTTGAAGAACATCGAGCGCTCCAACATTAAGCTCGATACCTACACGCAGATTCAGAAGGAAGTGCGGGCACAGGGGATGCAGTCTTACGGCGAGATGATCCTGTGCTTGCCGGGCGAAAGCAAAGCCTCGTTCATGAAAGGCATCCGCGATCTGATGGAGGCCGGAGTGACGCGCATCTCGGCGCATCAGTTGATGCTGCTGCACGGGGCGCCGCTCAGCAACCCGGAAAGCCGCAAGCGCTTTGGCCTGAAGACCATGTTCCGGGTGGTGGCCCGCGACATCGGCAACTACACGGGCGAACCGGTGATCGAGACCGAAGAGATGGTGGTGAGCACGCCCACCTTCAGCTTCGAGGAATATTTGCAGGTGCGGGTGTTTCACCTGCTGCTGACGATTTTTTATTACGAAAGCAATTTCGAGGAAGCTTTCGAGCTGGCGAAGCAGATGGGCATCCGGCCGTTCGATCTGGTGGAGCGCATGGCGGGCGCGCTCGACCGGGCTCCGGAGGGCTTTCGGAAAGTGATGGACGATTTTGTCCGGGAAAACCGGGAAGAGTTGTTTCCCAGCCGGGAGGCTTGCCTGAGTTGGGCGCGGGCCCATCTGGATGGCCTGCTGAGCGGAGAACTGGGCGGAAATCTGCTCAGCAAGTACTCCATGATAGGCCGCTTCTACGCGACGCACGAAGCGCTCGATTTTTTGCGCGACGTCATCATGGAAGCCGCCGGCGGCGGGCGCGGGGAAGCGGTGAATGCGGTGATCGAATATTTGCGTTGCGTTCTGCTGCATTGCCCGTTCGCCGAAACCCTGGAAGCCGCGCCGGTCTGGCAAAGCGACTTCGACGTCGAGGCCTGGAGCGCGGACAAATACAGCCGGCCGCTGGAAGCCTACCGTTGTTCCGAACGCAAGCACTTCGTGACTTTGGTCGAGCCGGAGAAGAAGGCTCTGATCGAAAACCGCATTCGAACCTTTGGCGAGCACCCTTCGGGACTTGGAAAATTCACCCGGACCCTGTTTGCCAGGCAACTGCGCCGGAGCATGTTTTCCGCGCCTTCGCCGGCGGGGCGAAACGGAGCCGGAAAACCCCTGGAATATGTCCCATAATCAAGCGCCGGTTTTTGATCTGACCCAGCTCGACGCCGCCATGCTGGACGAGCTCGCGCGCCATTACGAAGAGGAGGGCTATTCGATCCTGGGCGGGCTTGAGGAATTGGCGACCCGGCGCTATCTGCCGGTGTTGGCGCAAACGGCCGGGGTGAGCGCTCGCGAGCTGGATGCCATGCTCGATCCGCAATCGCCGGAGCGAATGCTGCCGGAAGATCTCCGCAAGAAGTTTTCGCGAGTTTCCACTCCGGAATCTTTGGCCGGTGATCTGGTTCGGTCTTTCCGTCCGGTATTGGCGCGGCTGCTGGGGCCGGTGGTTCACGTAAGCCGCGATTTCCACGCTCAGTTCAAATGTGGCGTCACCGGACGAGTCGGTTACGGCGGCTACGATGCGCAAGCGAGCTTTCTTGAAGTTCACGGCGCCTATCAGCTCCATCAGGATTTCACGGGCGCAAGCCTTCCCACCAGCCCAGCGGCTCTGATCCTCTGGGTGGGGCTGAACGAATGCCCGGACTGGCCGGTCCGCTTTTATCCGCGCAGCCACAAGTTGGGGTTGCTATGCCGCCGCTTCGTTCCGGTAGATCACGAGCGGCTGCCTGAAATCGGCCAGCCGATGGAATTTCACGCGCGGCCGGGAACGGGAATCGTCTTCAACTCCCTTTTGCTTCACGGCACGGGGGACGGGGGCGCTTTGCGCCGCGTCAGTTGCGATATCCGCTTTTTTCCCTCTTGCCCCTGGCTTGGATCCGAGCCGCGCCAGTTAGTGGATTCGCCCATGGCGTTTCTCGACGCGCGGATGGACCGCGAAACCGCGCCCACGCTGCGCGCTCCGCTGCTTGAGAATCTGGCGCTTGTCGGCCGGATGGCTGAAAACGTCCAAGCGCCGCCGCGCTCCATATTGAACTGGGCGAACTATTTGAACGAAGTACTGAACGGCGACCCGGCGCAGGGACCCGTACATATCGAGCGCTTCGCCAACTCCGAGATTGGCATGGAGCCGCCGGAGGCCTATGTCAAGCAGCTCCACGGCCGGCCCATGCAAGCGGTCACGCTGGAGCGGATTCGGGAGGCTTTGGGGGCGCCGCAGCCGTCTTTGGAAGAGGCCGAGCCGGCGGAGATAGGCAACATTTGATGAATCGCGCGGCCGGCGTTCCCGATCTTTCGCTAGCCATGCCCTGCTACAACGAGCAGGATTGCCTTCCGCAGACCGTTCCGGCGCTGGTTGAAGCTTTCCAAAAGGCGGGCATCGCTTTAGAAGTGGTTCTGGTGGACAATGGCTCGACCGACCGCACCTCGGCCGTAATCGATGAGCTGATCGCTCGAGGATTGCCCGTTGTCAAAGCGGTCGTGCCGGTGAACCGCGGGCAGGGGCTGGGCATTCGGACCGGCCTGAACGCCTGCCGCGGGCGCCACATTGGATATCTTGCGGCGGATGGACAGGTAGAGCCGGAAAGCGTTCTGCTGGTCTACCGGGCTGTGGCCGCCGCCGGGGACCGGACCATCGCGAAAGTGCGCCGCCGCTTCCGGCCGGACAGCCTGATTCGCAAAATCGTCTCCATCATCTACAACATCGGCATGCTGATCCTGTTTCCGGGCATGCCCTCGCTGGACGTCAACGGGAGCCCCAGAATCATGCCCTCCGGGCTGCTGCCGCTGCTGGATCTGACATCGTCGGATTGGTTTCTGGAAGCCGAGATCATGCTGAAGGCGCAATACCTGCGGTTGATGGTGATCGAAATCGACGTTCCGGGGCGGCTGCGCAAGGGCGGGCGATCGAATGTGCGGCTGGCGACGATTTTCGAGTTTGCGCGCAATATCCTGCGGTACCGGTTCGGCGGGCCGTGGCGGGAATGGCGCAAGCAGGTGCGGCAGACCTTCGAGCCCGCCGCCCCAGCTCAGAACAACGTGTAAATCAGCGGCGCCGCGCCGGTGGCGGCCAGCACGATCAGCACGCTCAACAGCAGCATCACCACAATAATGGGCGTAAGCCACCATTTCTTGTTGTGCCGGAGGAAGTACCAGAATTCGCCCATGACGCCGGAGGATTTCCGCTCGGCCTGGGCTGCGAAATCTTTTTCGTTAGACATGGTTTTTTCAAAACTGGCGGAAATAACGTTCTAGCGGATCGGCCCGAGGAGGGGTCCAATACGATGTCGCAAGCCGGTCAAAGCGGCGGCTCATGGGATCGTAGAACCGCCGCAGCAGAAAACCGACGGGCGTGAATATAAAAAAGTACACCAGAAACAGCAGCGCATAAGAGAGGAGGAAGCCGATCGGATAGGTGAGGCGGAGCAATCCGTTGTGAATCGGGCCGATGGCGCGCGGCGCGATGAGGCCCGCGATGGCCGAGATTCCGCCCGCAATCCAGACCAACTCGGCCGCGGCGGAGAGCCGGAATTTGCGCGCCAGGGCCGCTCCCGCCAGGCCGCAGATCAACGGCCACCATAGACCGGCAAACCAGCGCAGCTCCTTGGTGGAAGGCTGAAGGTTCAGTTGCAGCAGCGCCATAAAAACTAACTCTCCGGCTTGCGGCCGATCATGACGAAAAATCCGCCTTCGCGGCTTCCCGTGACAATCTGCCTGGATTGCGTCACAAAATGGTCCCAGCGAGTTCCGGGCGCCGAGGGGCTGAAAAGGCCGGCGCCGTTGCGATGGGAATCGCGGGTCACGGCGGGCACGCCGCGCACAAACTCCAATCCGGCCTCCTGGAACCATTGGAGCACTTCGCCCACGGTGTGTTTGGATTCGTGCGGATGCAGGTATTGATCGGCGAACCACGCGCGCCGCTTTTCCGCGCTCATCTTGACCGAGCGCAGATAGGGATCGATGGATTTGGCGGCGCCCTTGGTCGCGCGAAAAACAGCGCGCCGCAGATCTGTCGCCAGCCGGCCAAATTTGTTGTACAAGCCGATGACGATATAGCCGCCGGGGCGCACCAGAGGCGCGAGCCCCAAAAAACCCTGGCGCGGAGCGCTGGTATGGTGCAACACGCCATTGCACAGGACTACGTCGAATTCTTCCGGACTAAACGGCGGCCGGAACAGATTCATTTGCAGGAAGCGGACGCGGCTCAGATGATGCGAGCGGCGGAATTTTTCGCCCAGCCGCAGCGAATTCAGGCACAGGTCTCCGCCCGTCACCCGGCGGCAGGAGATGCCGAGAAAGTTGCTTAACTGGCCGGTTCCGCAACCGACCTCCAGCACGGAGGCGTTATAGGGAATCGCCTGGTCAAGCTGCCGCGCGTATTCGCCGCGCCGGGCCTTTTCAATCAAGGACCGCAGGGATTCGTGCTCGTCGTAATTGGGAAAGGGCGTCTCTTCGTAAAAGGCTTTGACTTTCCCAGTGACATCGTTTGGGTCGGCGGCGCCATCGTGGGGCCAATAGAGCTGCGGCACGCCGTCCGTGATGGGAAAGCGATGACGGCACGGCTCGGCGACCATTTCAGCGCCGCGGCGGGCAAGCGGTGCGCCGCTGCCGCAAGGGCAAAAAAGCCCGTCGTCCCATTGCCCGGCGCGGCCCTCCTCCACCCAGGCCCGCTGCGCCCGTTTGTGAATCAAAAAAGGACCCATGCACAAGACGTCGATATCGGAGGCCATGAAGGTGGAATAGGCCTGTTCGGGCGTGCAAACGATGGGGTCCCAGCCGAGATTGAAACTGGTGTTGACAATCACCGGGCAGCCGGTCAGACGGTGGAAGGATTCCAGGAGCCTGTGATAAATGCCGTGCCGTTGGCGATCCACGGTCTGAATGCGAGCCGAATAATCGACGTGGGTCACCGCGGGAATCTGGGAGCGGCGGACTTTGAGCTTGGCGATGCCGGAGAGCCGCTGCTGGTCCGCGCTGAGAGGGTTGCGCTTGTCCTGGCGGACCGGCGCGACCAGAAGCATGTAGGGCGAATCGATGGAGCCGGGAAGCTCGAAAAACCCGGCGGCCTGCTCGCGCAGGACGGCGGGAGCGAAGGGGCGGAACCCTTCGCGGAATTTCACCTTCACATTCATCACCGTCTGCATGTCCGGATTGCGCGGATCGCCGAGAAGGCTGCGGCTGCCCAGGGCGCGAGGCCCGTATTCCATACGGCCTTGAAACCAGCCGATCACGCGGCCCTGGCTGATTTCACAGGCCACCCGGTCAACCAGTTCCTGCTCATCGTCGATTCGCTGATAGGCGGCTTGGACTTTGTCGAGAAATTTCTGAATTTCGCAGCCCGAAAAGCTCGGCCCCAGCAGCGAACCGGACTGCGAGTCGCCGAGCTGCGCTACGCGAGGCTTGCCTAGCAACTGGTGCCACACAAATAGGGCCGCGCCCAAGGCGCCGCCCGCATCGCCGGCCGCCGGCTGAATCCACAAATCTTCGAATGGACCTTCGCGCAGAAGCCTTCCATTGGCGACGCAGTTGAGGGCCACGCCGCCCGCCATGCACAACTTCTTCGACCCGGTGATGTCGTGCGCATGGCGCGCAGTGCGAAGAACGATCTCTTCGGTCACTTTCTGGATGGAGGCCGCCACGTCCATGTCTCGCTCCGTCAGCAGAGCGTCGGTGGGCCGGGGCGGTCCGCCAAACAGGCGATGGAACTTTTCCGAGGTCATCGTCAAGCCCTGGCAGTAGTTGAAGTAGGACATGTCCAAACGGAAGGAGCCGTCCGCCTTCAAATCCAGCATCTTGTCGAGAATCAGATCGACGTACCGCGGCGCGCCGTAGGGCGCAAGCCCCATCAGCTTGTATTCGCCGCTATTCACGGCGAATCCGCAATAGTAGGTGAAGGCGGAATACAGCAAACCCAACGAATGCGGGAATTGCTGCTCCTGGAGCATGGCGATGCGATTGCCTTCGCCCCGCGCGATGCTGGCGGTGGCCCATTCGCCCACGCCGTCGAGCGTTAGAATCGCGGCTTCGTCAAACGGCGAAGGGAAAAAGGCGCTGGCGGCGTGCGATTCGTGATGCTGAGTGAAGATATAGCGCTTGCGGTAAGCGTGGTTCAGCCCGCGATTCATTTCCCGCGTCAGGTGCAGCTTTTGATTGATCCACACCGGCATGGCTTTGCAAAACGAGCGGAAACCGGCGGGGGCATACGCCAGGTAGGTTTCCAGCAGCCGCTGGAATTTGAGAAACGGCTTGTCGTAAAACGCGACGTAGTCGAGCTGCCCGGCCTCGATTCCGGCTTGCTTCAGGCAAAACTCGATGGCGTGGACGGGAAACCGCTCGTCGTATTTCTTACGGGTGAAGCGCTCCTCCTGCGCCGCCGCGACCACCTTTCCATCCACCACCAGGGCCGCCGCGGAGTCGTGATAGAAGGCAGAGACGCCAAGAATCGAGGTCATGGCGACTTATTCTCCAAAGGCCCCAGCGCGGCGCGGAATTGAAAAGAGCCTCATCGGACCGCGACGCTCGCCGAAGAAGAGTGTTGGGCATGCCAGGCGTTTTGAACGTAATCGGCCACAAGCCGCGCGGCCAGACGATGGCCCGCGGGGGTCCAATGGACATCATGAGCGTAACTGAGGGGCCCTTGTTCTCGCGCCTCGCGGAAAGCGCGGGACGGCTCCAGAAGCGGAATCCCTTCCGACCGGCAGATCTGCGTAATTTTATTCACGACCATGGCGGAATCGTAAGTGGCCGGGATGCGGGACTGGCTCCATTCCTCGGCCGATAGCTCGACGCGCGAGGGCGCATAGAACACCAGGAAGCTGCCGCCGTGCTGCTTGGTTTCCTGGTCGATTCTTCGCAACAAGGCTCGGGTGATATTCCAAACTCTGGCGAGCTCCGGCGAATCCTGCTTTTGATATACGCGGAACTGGTCCGCCGTACCGCCCGCGCCGGCGGGCATGGGAAGCGAGGGCGGGGGCGCGGCATGCCCGAGTTTCGCCAACGAATAAAGGGCTGGCGCTTTCTTAATCGCGTCTCGCAGCAAGGCGTAAAGTTTGAACCGGTCTTCCAGAGCGGGCTTCGGTTTCGGAACCGGAACTCCCTTGAGCACAAGATTGCCATTGGGATCGAGATCGAAGTGCGGCTTGAAGGTATCTCCCGCCAGGAGCCGCTCCCCATTCATCCATACGTCGTTGTAGTAAAAAAAGAGAACGACCAGATCCGGCTGGTATTTCCAACCCTCCGTTTCAAGCATCAGCATCTCCTGATCGGTGCTGTACCCGGAGACGCCCAAATTGACGACGTCGAATTCCGGGCCTAATTTCGCCTCCAAGACTTCCGAGACGCGGTCCTCGATTGGAACGCTGTAGCCATCCACCATCGAATCGCCCAGGATCAAAATTCGGGAAACGCCCGGAGGCTTCTCATACGGATGGTCGCGGCCGCGCAAGCCCTTGGGGCCGTATTGAACGTTGGTGGTGTAGTCTTGCGTGACGATCCTGGTCGAGACGTTCGGGGAGATCTTCCAGCCGAGCAAAGGATCGTATTGCGCAAAAGCTTCCAGATGTACGCGACCGTCGGGAGGACCCACGATCCGGAGCACAGCCTCAGCGAGGACCACGGCTAGGACGAGAGAGGCCAACAAAAAACAGGCTCGCAGCAGATACACTTCTGTCCGTTTCGATTCACGCATCGCGCTGGTCTGGGCACTGGGGTAGTGCAAGAATGGGGCCATCGCAGCGAGTTCTGCTTGGTGGGCGCCTAGCGCTTGTGCGGAGCGCCGCCTTTTAGCAAAGCTCAAGCAAGCCAGCACTTCCCAACTATTTGCAAATTGCTCAGCCGTTTAGGATTGCGAAAGATCGAAGGGCAATGCCCTAGGGAATGGCCTTGGACCTGCACGGCGAAGATCGCCGACTTGACACCTCATCATAAACGAACCTGCTGCCGCGGATGCGGAAGCGAGCGCCTCAACGGCTTTCTGAGCCTCGGGCCCCAGCCGTTGGCGAACGGCTTTCTTCGAGATCCGGCGGAGTTCGCCACCGAGGCGTTTTATCCGCTGGATGTATACTTCTGCGAGTCTTGCTCGCTGGTGCAGTTGCTGGATGTGATCGACCCAGAGGTGCTATTCCGCGATTACATTTACGTGACTGGGACTTCGGAGACAATGGCGGCGCACAATGCCCGCTACGCAGAAACCGTGGCGGAACTGTTGGCGCTGGAGCCGGGCGATCTGGTCGTGGAAGCCGCCAGCAACGACGGCAGCCTGCTGAAACAATTTCAAAAGACGGGCGTGCGCGCGCTGGGTGTGGAGCCGGCGCGCAATCTGGCCGAGGTCGCGCGAGCCGGCGGCGTGGAGACGGTGGAGTGGTTTTTCAATTCAGACGCCGCGGCGCGCCTTCGCGACGCTTACGGGCCGGCCAAAGCGGTCATCGCCAACAACGTGCTGGCGCATGTCGACGACACCTGCGATTTCCTGAAGGGAGCCCGGCAGTTGCTGGCGGAAGACGGGCTGGCGATTTTCGAGATTCCCTATCTGGGTGAGCTCCTCGGCCGCCTCGAATACGACACTATTTATCATGAACACTTGTGTTATTTCTCCGTGATCGCTCTGCGAAAACTGTGCGAGGCCGCGGGTCTGGCGATCGCTCGCATCGACCGCGTCAATGTCCACGGCGGTTCTCTTCGCATTTATGCCGGCCTGTCGCGCGAGCACGGCGCGACGGTATTCGATTGGGAGCGCAGCGAGCGTCAATCCGGGCTGGACCGGCTTTCCACTTATGAACAGTTCGCAGCGGCTGTAGAAAACCACCGCCATACGCTTCGCGGTTTTCTGTGCGATCTCCGGTCCCGCGGCCGGTCGCTGGCAGCCTATGGGGCCCCCGCCAAAGGCAACACCCTGCTCAATTACTGCGGGCTCGACGCAACTACGATTCCCTTCACGGTCGACCGCAATGAACGGAAAATCGGCCTGTTCACCCCCGGAGCGCACATCCCCGTCCGGCCCGTCGGCGCATTGCTCGAAGACCGTCCCGATGAGGTGCTGATCCTCGCCTGGAACTTCAGTCAGGAAATCATGCGGCAGCAGGAATCTTATCGGGCTCAAGGCGGGCGCTTTATCACGCCGCTCCCGGAGCCGCAACTGAACTAGGCAGCTATCTCGCGCCGAGTCGCGCCAAGGCTCGGCCTAGTTCCCAAAAATTCGGAATGGTAGCGGGGCGTTTGGATGGAGACAGGGCTTTGACGCACCAGACCGGCGGCATCGATCCTACTGGCAACCATCCAGAAATCTGATAGTTGCAGGCTTCGGTCAGGGATGTGCTCAACACCGCTCAACGGGCATTCGCAATCGGCCTTTCAACACCTGCATATGAAAACCGTCATTCTCGCCGGCGGTAAAGGGACCAGACTCGCCGAAGAAACCTCGGTGCGGCCCAAGCCGATGGTCGAAATCGGCGGCAAGCCGATCTTGTGGCACATCATGCAGGTGTACGCCGCTCACGGCTTCACGGAGTTTTTGGTCGCCTGCGGATACAAAGGGGAAACCATCAAAGAATACTTTCATAATTTCCCGATTCATTCGAGCGATTATTTCATCGACCTGAGCACGGGCGTCCGTACGATCGCCAACGGAAGCGGCATCGGCTGGAGCGTGGGCCTTTTCGACACCGGCCTGGAGACCATGACGGGAGGCCGTCTGCTGCGACTGCGCCCATGGATCGGCGATGGGCCGTTCATGATGACCTACGGCGACGGCTTGGGCGATGTAAATATCTGCGCCCTGCTGGATTTCCACAAATCTCATGGCAAAATCGCCACGGTAACGGCAGTCCGGCCGCCCTCTCGTTTCGGAAATCTGACGCTCCGCGGCAGTACGGTCTGCGAGTTCGCGGAAAAGCCCCAAACCGACGAGGGCTGGATTAATGGCGGATTCTTTGTATTCAATCCGAAGCTTTTCGATTATCTGGAGAACGATGGGACCATTCTGGAGCAGGAGACATTGGTTCAGCTAGCGAAGGAGGGGGAGCTGATGGCCTTCCGCCATCCGGGCTTTTGGCAGCCTATGGACACGCTGCGAGAAAAGCTCCTTCTGGAATCCCTTTGGTCCAGCGGCGAGGCGCCTTGGAAGATATGGAAATAAAAGAATTTTGGCGCGACCGCGCAGTCTTTGTCACGGGCGCCACGGGGTTGCTGGGCTCCTGGATCACCGAGGCGCTGGCTGACCGGGGGGCGCAGGTGGCCTGCCTGGTGCGGGACTGGGTTCCGCAGAGCCGGCTGGTTCAGTCTTCCGTATGGACCCGGGTGAATCTGGTCCGCGGGGAACTGGAAGACCTGGATCTTCTCACCCGGATTCTGAACGAATATGAGATTGACACGGTGTTTCATCTAGCCGCCCAGACCATCGTGGGCACGGCCGCCCGCTCCGCGCTTTCCACCTTCGAGTCCAACATTCGGGGGACGTGGAACTTACTGGAAGCCTCCAAGACCTGTTCCCGGCTGGTGAAGCGAATCGTCGTCGCATCCAGCGATAAAGCCTACGGGGAGCAGGAACGGCTGCCTTACACCGAAGATATGCCGCTTCAGGGCCGGTTTCCCTATGACGTCTCAAAATCCTGCGCCGATCTGGTGGCGCTTTCTTATTTCCACACTTACGGGCTGCCGGTGGCCATCACGCGCTGCGGCAATTTGTTTGGAGGCGGAGACCTGAACTTCAACCGCCTTGTGCCGGGGAGCATTCGTTCCGCTTTGCGCGGCGAAGCTCCGGTCATTCGCAGCGATGGAACGCCGGTCCGCGATTATTTCTACGTTCGCGACGCCGTGGAGGCTTATCTTCAACTCGCCGAACGATTACCCGAGTTTGCCGGCGAGGCGTTCAACTTCGGCAACGAGACGCCGGTTTCCGTCCTGGATTTGGTGCGGCGCATTCTCTGTCTCATGGGCAAAGATTCGATCGATCCGGTGATTCTCAACGAGGCGAATCACGAAATTCCCCGCCAATATCTGGACTGCTCCAAAGCCCGGCGGCTTTTGGGTTGGACGCCGCGGTTTGGCCTCGAAGAAGGGCTGCGCGAGGCGATCGGCTGGTACGCCGGGCAAGAGAGGGTAGCGGCCGCGACGCTGGGAACATAGCCGCCAGATCTAAATCATTCGGAAAGCAGCCTTTGTTTCGGGACGGGCGGACGGAAAATCGCGGGCTGAAGCGCGAAGTTGGGCCGAGCCGGATCGGGAAAGCCTTCCCGTCGAATGGCAAAGCTTGTGCAGGGACAGGTCGGAATCCGGCCAGAATGCCAACGGCATCCCATTCATGATTTGCGCTCCCACAACCCTAAGCGCATCTCAAGCGGCGGAGATGGCCAAATCGCTATATCGGTCTGGAAAAGGCGTTCGGCGCCGCATGCAGCAATGGCGTCCCTATACCTGCCCCGTGGAGGTGTTGCTTTCGCTGGTGCCGGATTCCGGCAGCGTGTTCGATATCGGTTGCGGCTGTGGGCTGCTGCTTGCCCTGGCGCTGCGCTCCGGAAAGGAAATTGAAGCGACGGGCCTGGACATTTCCGAAGCGGCGCTGAGCATGGCCGCCTCGATGAAGCAAAACGGGCTTACGGCGGAGGAGGGCGGGCGGCTCCGCCTGCATCTGTCCCGCGGCCTCGCCGATTGGCCGGAAACGACTTTCGATATGGTCAGCCTGATCGACGTGATGCATCATGTCAAGCTGGATTTGCGCCGTCCGACGCTGGAAGCGGCCATTGCGCGGGTCAAGCCGGGGGGCACGCTGTTGTACAAAGATATGTGCCGCCGCCCGAGATGGCGGGCGCTGCTGAACTGGAGCCAGGATCTGGTGGTTTCGCGGCAGTGGATCCGCTATACTCCCATCGCGCAGGTGGAAGAGGTTGCGCGGCTGGCGGGGCTGATGGAAGAGCGCTCGGAGACCCTTTACCGGCTCGGGTTCGGGCACGAGTTGCGCCTCTACCGGAGACCGGGCTAACGGCTATGAGCGCAACGGTTTCCTCTCCATCGCGGCAAACCCGTCCATCTGGCGGGGGCTTGGCGGGCGTGGGTGGCGCGGGCGCGATGGCGGCTGCCGTCATCGCCGCCGCGCTGGCGCTGGCGTGGGCCATCGCCGCGATCCAAAGCGGAAGACCGGCGGAAAAAGCGGTTCTGCTTACCGGAGTGTTCATCGCCGCGATCCTAGGCGCGGCCCCCGGTTTTTACCTGATTCGTAGGCGCGCGGCGGCGCGGCCGGAAATCACAGCTCTGGCCTTTCTGGCCGCCTGTTCGGTTTCCTTGCTGGGCGTCTACTTTTTCTGGGTAGCCTCCTACGTCACCTTCCCGGCGGATATGTTGATCTGGTCGGAAGGGGATTTCATGAACGATATTCTGAAATTCTCCGTCGGCTACCCTCTCTACGCCCCCCAGTTCAACAACGACTCCATTAATTACGTCCCGGGCGCTCAATTACTGACGCACCTGCTGGGCGTGATTTTGGGAAGGGCGTGGTCCATTCCCACCTATCGCGTCATCCAGTTGGGCTATGCGGCCGTGGCGGCATTTGTTGGCCTGCTATGCTCGCGCCTGATTTTGCGGCTGGCCTTTCCAGAAACCAAAAGGGGCGAAGGATGGCTGTGGAATGCGTTTGGCTTTGCCGCGCTGATGCTGGCGGCGACCAATTCCATCACCAATCACTTTGCTCATAATCTCCACGCCGACGCGCTGGCGGAAGTCGCCAACGTCGCCGCGTTTTACCTCCTGTTGCGTTATATCGAGACTCGCTCGGCCGCGGTCCTCGCCGCGATGGCCGTCATGGTCACGGCCGGATTCTTCGTGCGCCAAAACGCGCTGATCTGGGGAGTCTGCTATGGCGCTTTTCTGCTGGTTTGGGACAGGCAATGGAAGCGGCTGGCCGCCTTCGCTGGCGGCGCGCTTCTGTTATACGGCGCTTCGATCGCCGTTTGCTTCGCGATTTGGGGGCAGCCTTTCTATTACTGGGTGTTTTACATGCTCAGCCAGCACAAGGTCGCTCCGCTGCGCAGCTTTCAGCACGCCATGGATGCATGGGCTTATTTCGCCGTCCTGCTGCTGGGCGGCGCCGCTATCCTCCGCAGCCGGAATATGAGTCCGCTGCTCGGCGCCTGGCTGATGTGTTTGTTCGTGTTTCTCGTCCAGACCTACACGAGCGGCCTGGGCTGGATGCTGAATCACATGGGGCCCGGGTCGCTCCAGGCCATGGTATGGTTCGTGGCCGGACTGGCGTCGGTCTGGGATTCCGCTCTTGAAGGCTCCAAAACCGCGATCGAGATTTGGTCTCGGGCTGCGGCCATGACCGCGGCCGTCGCGCTCACGTTTAGCGGGCTGGGGTTCATAAGAATCCCGCTGCGGCCGATTCCGAACGACGCCTACCGCTATGTTCACGATATCGAAGCCCAGTTTCGGGGCGTGCCGGCCAAGCTGGTTCTGCTCGATCTCGGCACTTGGCCTTATATCAAAGAAAAGGCGATCGTGGGCGATCGAGCCACCAGCATCGGCGACCGCGGCTATTCCGGCGCGGGAGATTTCACCGGCATTCTCACCAGAATCAGAACCAAGCACTATGCCAAGATCCTGGTGCACGGCTATCGCAGCTTCGATTTCGTTTACGATTATTTCCTGTTTCCGAAGCCCACGGGAATCCGTCAGGCGCTGTTAGACAACTACCAGGAGACGGGCAAGATTCGCGCGGTCGAAGGAAATCCGTACTTGAAAGATTGGGCCGAAGACCCCTTCTATTTCGGAGAAATTTCGATCTTGGAGCCAAAAAAGAATTAGCTTGGGTTACGGACTCACCGGGTTCACGCCAACCGCGATGTGGCCCTCCTTGAGATCCTTGTTGTTTTCCTCGCAGGAATACTCCATGATTTCCCAATCCGGCCGCAGCGTCCAAACCCGCACGCTGTCCCACTTGCGCGTGTAGGTTTTGGGATCCTCGATCGTCAGAACGTAATCGATGTGGCCCAAATCGCGGCGAGTGAACCGCTCGATGGTATGTAACTGGTCGCTGTGCGGATGGCCGTCGGTGTCCAGGCGCGTCTTGCCATTAAAGGCGATGGTGTCAATCACCAAGGTGTCGCCCTCCCAGCGCCCCACGGAATTCCCGAACCAGGTGGGATCTGGATTTTTCGGATGAGGCCGGCCGTCGATGGGCGTCACATGGAACCAACTGTTCTGCTCATACAACATCGCGATGTACTTATCGTTCTGAACGATCTGGATAGGATGCGGCCCGCCCACGCTGCGCATCAGCCCAAAAGGCAGGCAACTTCCGGTGTAGTCGCCCTTGGCGGTGTCGTAGCTTTCCCATTGCTGTTTGCCCCACGCGGTGTAAGGAAGCTCGCCCGCGCCTTTGCAGCAGGGCGTGTCCTTGGTGATATCGGCCATGCGCGGGCTCTGCCACACTCCGCTAAAATCCGGGTGGCCATTGGCCAGCCGCGGCGCGGGACCTTTCGGCGGTTCGTAGGGCGCCGGCTGGCCGAACGCGATGGGGACCCAAAACAGGGCGGCCCAGGGGATGATCGAACCCAATATGCGACGGCGCATTCTGCTCGTTCCTCGCTATCGGTAGACTATCGCTGGACCGGGCGAGTGTCAAGCAAGAGCGCGATCCGGTCAGCACCGGGCCGTGGGCGCTATGGTCTGGCCGCGCGGTAAGCTTCATCCAAAATCTCGACCACATGGGAAACTCGCTGCCCATGGCCGAATTTCTCAACGCCGGCGCGAAGCTGGAGCATGCAGCCGGGATTGGCCGCGGCGATGCGCTCGGCTCCCGTGGCGTTGACGCTCTCCATTTTCTTCGCCAGCAGGCGCATCGCCATATCCGTGTGGACCACGTTATAGATTCCCGCGCTTCCGCAGCACAGATCGGAAAGCCGCATCTCTTTCAACGTGAGGCCGGGAACGCTCGCCAGCAGTTTGCGGGGCGCGGAACGGATTTTTTGCCCGTGCGCCAGATGACAGGAGTCCTGATACGTCACCGTGGCGCGAACCTCGCCCATGCGAGGATTGAGATCTATCGAAGCGAGGAACTCGTTCACATCCTTCACCAGCGCCACGAATCGCCTGGCCTTTTCGGCGTAGAGGGGATCGTGTTCCAACAGCTCGTGATATTCCTTCAAGGTCGTGCCGCAGCCGCCGGCGTTGGTTAGAATCGCGTCGTAGCCGCCCTCCAGGAGGGCATCGATATTCCGCCGCGCTTGCCGCCGGGCAGGTTCGCGCATTCCCGCATGCACCGCCAGCGCGCCGCAACAGGTCTGGCCGGCGGGGATATCGACCTCGCACCGGTTGGCCTGAAGCACGCGAACAGTAGCTTCGTTGAGCCTGGCGAACGAAATATTGGCGATGCAGCCGGCCAGGAACGCCACTCTATGCTTACGCTCGCCCTGCGCCCGAAAGACGCGGCCCAAGTTTCGATAAAAAAAGGGCGTCTCCACGCCTGGCGCCAGCGGCTCGATCTCGCCCAGTTTGCCGATCAACTTCATAAAGCCGGAGCCGCGCGCGAGTTTCTGAAGTCCGGACGCCTGATACAAAAACATTGCCGCGCCGGCCAGGGTCAGCCAGGTTCGGCTGGGCAGGAGGCGGTCAAAAACGAACCAGCGCAGCAGCCGCTCGCCTAGCGGGCGGCGCGTGCGGCGCTCGATCTCAGCTCGGGCGGCTTCCACCAGCCGTCCGTATGGCACCCCGGAGGGACAGGCCGTCTCGCAGCCGCGGCAGGCGAGACATAAGCCGATATGCTCGCGGTAAGAATCGCCGATCGGCGCGCCCTGACGCACCTGGGTCATTTGATAAATCCTGCCCCGCGGCGAATCCATTTCCAGGCGCAGCTCGCGGTAAGTCGGGCAGGCGTTCAGGCACAAGCCGCAGTGGACGCAGCGCGCCAGGTCCTCTTGCAGAGGCGCGTCGATTACGGTCCGTTCAGATGCGGCCATACAGGCGCCCCCGGTTGAGCAGGCGCTCGGGATCGAACATGTCTTTCACCTTCGTCATCACTTCAAAACCCGCGCCCAGCTCGACCTCCGGCGCATTGCGCGCATAATGCGCGTAGATGACTCCCGAAGCCGCGCGAGCGATAAACGGCGCCTTAAGGCTGTCCGCGATCGCCGCCATTTCGCTCAGCTTCGAAACCATTGGAATTACGCCGCCCTGGGGATTGGCGGCCAAAAAGCGCGGAGTAAATTGGCAGACTTCGCACCAGATGGATTCGTCCTCGATCTTGGCGCCGGCCAGCTCGCGGGCATAGCGATCCACCACTCGCCGGCTTCCCGTCGCTTGCACCAGCAGCCGGAATCCAGCGGGCCAATTCACAATGTCAAGAGCCGCGGGTTGCAACACGCTCTGGAGGATACGATCGCGCTGGGCGAAAGCCTCCGCGGCGGTCTCAAATTCAAACACGAAGGTCCGCGACTCGGCTGGAAGGGGAAACACCTTGAAATTTACGGTCGCGATCCCGGCAAGAGTTCCGAAGGATCCGATCATAAGTTTCGCCATATCCAGCCCGGCGACGTTTTTCACGACCATCCCGCCGCTGTCGACAAGCTTGCCTTCCAGGGTGGCGAAGGTCATTCCGATGACCATATCCCGAGCCGTTCCATAGAGGCGGCGGCGCGGCCCGCTCACGTTCGCGGCCACCACGCCTCCCACCGTGGATTCCGGCCATCCAGGGTCGAGCGGCAGCATTTGTCGGTGCTTGCGCAAAGTTCTCTCCAGATCCGCCCAGGGCATTCCCGCTTCCACGCTGACCGTCAAGTCACGTGGATCGTACTTCAATACGCGATCCATGGCGCGGGTGGAAACGGTCGCGGCCGCGGAAAGTGGGCGGCCTCCCAGCCGATCTTTGGAAAATCGCCCTCCCAAACGGATCGTCCGATGTTCTGCCGCGCAGGCGCGCAGAGCTTCCGCGAGCTGCTGAGGAGTTTCGGGGCATACCGCGTTGGTGGGAATTTCGGAGGTCAATGCACCATTTTGGCCCATTCGCCGATCTTGACGCGGGCGACGAGCACCGCTCCGCCCTTTCCGTCGGGGCCGAAAATCAGGGCTTCGCCGTCCTCTACGCCTTGGGCCAGCTCGGGAAACGCGCCGGTCAAATTCGGCGCATGCGTAACGATGACCGTATTGGTTCCCTTCGGGAACTGCTTCACCCTGTCCCGCAGCCACTCCGCTTGGGCTTGCGTGCCGCCTTGCATGCTTTGGCCGTTATCGCCCAACTCGGCGTAGGTGCGCGCAGCTCCGAGCTGGGCGTACTTCACCGTCTCAAGCGCCCGATAGGTGGGGCTGGAAAGCACTTCTCCGATGGGAATCTTTAGATCGCGCAGGGCCTTGCCCATCGCGCCGGCGGAGGCCCGCCCCTCCGCATCCAATTGCCGTTCGGGTTTGGCGTTATCCGGATTGGCCGTCTGTTTATCGGGAACCTCGCGCGGCGAGCTGGCGTGGCGCATCACGAGGATGTAGCCGCCTCGGCGCATGAGCTTAAGCAGCGCGTCGCCCTGCAACGTCTGCGCGCTTATAACGGCGCCGAGCGCGGCGAGCGCGGATAAAAGCCCCGCCTTCATGAAGCCTTATTCTACCGCCGCGGCAGGTTGCCGTTCACTTCTTGACGAACCCATGAACGTACAGAGCGTGATAGCCGTTCAGCGACCATTCCGTGCCGGTCACTTCCATGATTTGCGCGGCGCGGTCGATGGCGGCTTGGCGGAAATTGGTCATCCCGTCGCGGCGCGGGTCGTGCTCCTCCTCCATCAGCATGTAAAGCGCGCCGTCTTGCGTCAGCAATCCGATAGGCTGGCCATTGCGGAGGCATTTTTGCGCGCAGTCGCGATGTTTTTCGCCATGCTTGCCGACTTGCAGATAGCACGAGAAATCGACGATTTCGCCGACGCGAGTCACCACCATGGCGCCCGGATTGGGTTTGCCGTCCACGGCCGCGCCGACAGTGGTGGAGCTCCAAGGCTGGTCGGGCTTATCGCCCAGCTTGCCGGCGGGAGCGGCGTAAGAACCCGTCTCCACCGTCATCTGAGGCTGAAGAATTTTCGACTTCGCCGGCGTGGACTTCTTTTCCTGCGCCGGCAGCCAGGCCGCTGACAAGGTGAAGGCAGCGGCGAAACACAGAGAAGCCTTCGTGAAGTCATTCATGGACATTCAGTCTATCAAAATCCGGCTCCAAGCAGCCGCGGCCTGAGCCCCCTGTTACCATAAGTTTTTTCGATGCTGCGCTTTGAAACCGCGGGGGAATCGCATGGAGAATGTTTGGTGGCCACGCTGTCCGGCCTGCCAGCGGGCGTGCCCGTTTCGGTCCAAGCCATCGATCGCGAGTTATGGCGCCGCCAGCAGGGCTACGGCCGCGGCGGGCGCATGAAAATCGAGTCGGATTGCGCGCACATCGTCAGCGGCGTGCGGCATTCGAAGACCATCGGCTCGCCCATCGCGATTTTGATCAAAAACAAGGATTGGGAGAACTGGACCGAGGCCCTGCCGGTGGAAGGTGCGGAAGGGGTCGAAGACAAGCGAAAACCGGTCAGGCGCCCTCGGCCCGGGCACGCCGATCTGGCCGGCGCGATCAAATACAATTTGCAGGATGCGCGCTATATTTTAGAGCGCGCCAGCGCGCGCGAGACCGCCGCGCGCGTCGCGGCCGGGGCCGTGGCGAAGGCCTTTCTGGGCGAGTTGGGCATCGGCGTTCTGAGCCACGTGATTCAAGTGGGCGCGGCGCGGCTGAGCCGATCCGTTGGGTGGCAGGAATTGGTCGAACTGAGCCGCCGAAATGAAGTTTTGCTGAATTGCGCCGACGCGCAAGCCGAGCAGCAAATGAAAGCGGCCGTGGATCATGCCTATCGCACGGGCGACACGGTGGGGGGCGTCTTTGAAGTGGTCGCCCACGGCGTTCCTCCCGGTTTGGGCTCGCACGCCACCTGGGATTCCCGGCTGGACGGAAGACTTGCCCAGGCCATCGTGTCGATGCAAGCCGTGAAGGGTGTGGAAGTGGGCTGCGCCGTGGAAGGAGCCCAATCGTACGGATCGCAGGTTCAAGACACGATCCATTACGATCGCAAGGACCGCCGTTTTTTCCGCGGCGCCAATCGCGCCGGCGGCCTGGAAGGCGGAATGACCAACGGCCAGGACGTAGTCGTGCGCGGTTTTCTCAAGCCGATCTCCACGCTGCGAAGGCCCCTGGAAAGCGTGGATCTGGTTACGCGCGAGCCTGCGCTGGCGGCCTATGAGCGCAGCGATGTGGCTGTCGTTCCGGCCGCGGGCGTCATCGGCGAGGCCATGGTGGCGCTGGTGCTCGCCTCGGCGGCGCTCGAAAAATTCGGCGGCGATTCGCTTGAGGAGACGAAGCGAAACTATAGTGGTTATCTCGAACAAGTGAAGAATTTTTAATGATCTATTCGATCGTGAAATACGGCCAGCCGGTGCTCGAGCAGCCCGCCGAACCTATCACGGCTTTCGACACCGAGGATCTTCACACGCTGGTCGAAGATATGTTCGCCTCCATGTACGCGGCCAAGGGGGTGGGTCTCGCCGCGCCGCAAATCGGCTTGGGCAAGCGCATCGCCGTGATCGACATCTCCACGGGCGAAGATCCCGCCCAGAAAATCGTCCTCATTAATCCGGAGATCGTCGATAAGCAGGGCTCGCAAACTAGCGAAGAAGGATGTCTCAGCCTTCCGAGCTTTCGGGAGCCGGTGACGCGCGCCCACAAAGTAACGGTGCGCGCTTTCGACGTCAAAGGAAAGCCGTTCGAGATGACGGGGGAGGATCTATTGGCTCGGGCGTTCTTGCATGAAACGGATCATTTGAACGGGAAGCTGTATATTAGCCACATCAGCCCGTTGAAGCGCGATTTGATCCGGCGCAAGATCCGCAAGCTGCAAAAGGCCAACGAGTGGGGCTGAGCGTCGGTGAGACTGGTATTCCTCGGCACCCCGGACTTTGCCGTTCCGTCCCTGGAGCAAACGGTTTCCGCGGGTCATGAAGTGGCCGCCGTTTTCACGCAACCCGACCGGCCCAAAGGCCGTGGCCAGCAGCTTCAGAGCCCGCCGGTGAAACTGGCTGCGCTCCGGCTGGGATTGTCCGTCCAGCAGCCGGAGCGCGTAGGCCGTCCGGAGGTCGTCGAACAGCTGCGCCATTTGGCGCCGGAGGCAATGGTGGCCGTGGGCTACGGGCAAATCCTTCCGCCGGCAATCCTGGGAATTCCGCCGATGGGAGTTGTGAACGTCCACGCATCGCTGCTCCCGAAGTATCGCGGCGCGGCTCCGGTGCAATGGGCCATCGCGCGCGGCGAAAGGCTCACGGGCGTGACCATCATGCGCCTCGACGCCGGACTTGATACAGGGCCCATACTGCTGAAATGGGAGACCGAGATCGGCGAAAAAGAGACAGCCGTGGAACTGAGCGCGCGCCTCGCCAGGGCCGGGGCCGGCGTGTTGGCGCGGGCGCTTGCGGATCTGCCGCGCCTGCGGGCCGAGCCGCAGGACAACTCCCAGGCGACCTATGCGCCGATTCTGAAGAAAGAAGACGGCCACATCGATTGGTCGAGGAGCGCGCGCGAGATCTTGAATCGCATCCGGGGATTTCAACCCTGGCCGGGATGCTACGCCTTCTTGCGGGGGCGGCGTTTGCATGTGTGGAAGGCCCAGGCCGCCGATAGGATCGTTGAGCCGCGCCATTTGTCCGCCCGGGAACGCCGCCTTTATGCAGGCTGCGCGGATGGCGCCGTGGAATTGCTGGAAGTGCAATGGGAGGGAAAAAAGAGGATGGAAGCCGCCGCGTTTCTGAACGGATTCCCGATGGAAGCCGATGAGGAGCTGGCATGAACAAGCCGCGAGGGTTCCGTTATGCGTCTCTTTATGCGGGCATTCGTAAAGCGGCCAAGGACGACTTGGCTCTTATCGTATCCGATTCGCCTGCTTCCGCCGCCGCGGTTTTCACGAAAAATCGCGTTGTCGCAGGACCGGTGACGGTGGCGCGGCGCAATCTACAAGCCTCAGGCGGAAAAATGCGCGCCGTGCTGGCCAACGCAGGGAACGCCAATTGCGCGACTCGGACGGCCGAACGGGTCGCGATGGAATGCGTGCAAGCCGCGGCGAAAACGTTGCACATTCAGCCCCGCCAAGTGCTGCCCGCCTCAACCGGAGTGATCGGAGTGGAGCTGGATTCCGCCTTGATTCTGCGCGCCCTCCCTCGCCTGTGCTCGGGCCTTTCTCCCGACGGCTTCGAGGATGCCGCCGCGGCGATTCTCACCACCGATACGCGCCCGAAAACCGCCTTTGCAGAGTTGAGGGGAGTGCGGATCGCCGGCATGGCGAAGGGCTCCGGCATGATCCATCCGCGCATGGCCACCACGCTCGCATTCGTTATGACAGACGCCGTTCTTTCTCCCGCGTCGGTTCGCTTGGCGCTCAAACGGGCCATCGGCCGCAGCTTCGAGCGAATTTCCGTCGACGGCGACACCTCCACCAACGACACCGCCGCCATTTTCGCCAACGGAGCCTCGCGAGTTCGTCCGCCGGCGAAGGCGTTTGAGAGCGCGCTGGCCGAAGTCTTGGAGTCGCTGGCCGTGCAAATCGTCCGGGACGGCGAGGGCGCGCGCAAGCTGGTGACGATTGAGATCGTCGGCGCCGCCAACGACCGCGCCGCCGAACGAATGGCGCGGGCCATCGCCAATTCGCTGCTGGTGAAAACCGCCATCGCCGGCTCCGACCCGAACTGGGGCCGGATTCTTTCCGCCGCTGGCAACGCGGGCGTGGCCTTCGACCCGCGCCAGGTGGATATCGATATGCAAGGAGTCGGGGTTTGCCGAGGCGGAGTCGCAGCCGATTTTTCCGAGGACGAGCTCAAGCAAAAGCTGGATGGCCCGGAGTGCCTGATCCGGTTCGCGATTCGCGGCCGTGCGCGCGGCCGCGCCCGCTTCTGGACCTGCGATCTGACCGAGGAGTACATTCGAATTAACGCGCGTTACCGGACGTGATCTTCGCCTTTGCCATCGCCGCTCTGCTGGCCCAAGAATTCCCTCCGCAAGACGCTCCCCACGATGTTTTGGACTTTTTCCGCACCGCAGTGGAGAACCTGGCCGACAAGGACGCCGACGCATTTTTGGATCACTTCGACCCCAAAATGCCGGGCTATGTCCAGCTTTCGGGCGATGTGCGGTCGCTCCTCGACCGGTCCGAAGTGTCGTCCAGCGTGGAATTCGTATCGGACCAGGGCGACGCCCGTAAGCGCTCGATCGCGCTCGATTGGCTGATGCAAATCGATCAGGACCCGCCCCGGCGTAAGATTGTGAGGTGCGTAATTGAAAAACGAGGAACAAAATGGCGCATCGTCTCGTTCGATCCGGTAGGGTTGTTCGGCCCATAACTACGATGTGGGAAAGCTGGCTTTATGACGCCGGGCGTGCTTTGGCCCGCGGTGGACTTCCGTCCGCTTCGCGATTTCCATGAGCGTGCTGGAATTAGACGGCCTGGGAGTCCGGTTTGGAAGCCGCGAAATCCTCGCGGATTTGCGGGTTTCGCTTTCGGGCCGCTCCATCGGCCTGCTCGGGCCCAACGGCGCGGGAAAATCGACGCTGATCCAGACTCTCGTGGGATTCTGCTCTCCCAGCGCCGGCACGGCGCGCGTGCTCGGCTACGATATCCGCCGGGATCTGCCGCAGATCCGCGCCATGATCGGCTACATGCCCGAAAACGACGCCTTCATCGCCAACATGACGGCGGTCGCTTTCGTGCGAATGATGGGAGAACTTTCCGGACTTCCCGCGGACGCCGCATTGGAGCGCGCGCATGAAGTGCTATTTTATGTCGGGTTGGGCGAGGCGCGCTACCGGCTGCTTGGGGCCTATTCACTGGGAATGAAACAATTGGCGAAGCTGGCCCAAGCCATTGTTCACGGTCCTCAGTTTTTAATTTTGGACGAACCCACCAACGGCCTGGATCCGCCGGCGCGCCAGCGCATGATCCGGCTGATTCAGGATATGCGGGATTCGGGCCAAATGAAGCTGCTGATCTGCTCACATCTGCTCCGCGACGTGGAAGAGACCTGCGAGGAGGTGCTGATTCTGAAGCAGGGCCGCATCGTGGAGTCCTGCAATCTCGAACAGGAGCGGCGCGCTAACAAGCGCTTCGTGGAATTGGAAGCGGTGGGCCATCATCACGGATTTGCCGAGGCCATGTCGGCCTTGGGCTGCGAATGCTCTCATTTAGGCCTGGGGCGCTTTCGGATGGTGCTGCCGGAAGGCTTCGAACTGCGTGAAATTTATCGCTGGGCCGCCTGTCGAGACGTGGAGCTGCGGCGGCTGAACTACCGCCGCGACACGCTGGAAGAGATTTTCATGAACGCGATGGAGCAAGGACCCCATGGCGGTCTATAAGCAGACATACAAACCATACGAGGGCGCGAGAACGCCGGGTTGGTCGCGCTTTTTGATTCTGGGACGCTCCGGTTACGGCCGCCTGATGCAGTCCCGGTTTCTCGTTTTGTACTTTATGGCGTGCTTCTTTTATCCGATTTTGTGCGCCGTCTTTATCTACGCGTCCCATAATCTCAGCATTCTAGAAAATCTCAACATTCCGGCCGGCCGCATTTTTCAAATCAACAATCAATTCTTTGAATTCTATTGCGGATTCCAAGGTGGAATGGCCTGCCTGCTTACGTCCTTCATTGGGCCGGGCCTGGTCGCTCCCGATCTCGCCAATCGCGCGCTTCCTCTATACTTCTCGCGTCCGTTCGGCCGCGTCGAATACGTCGCGGGCAAAATGAGCCTGCTGCTCTACTTCCTTTCGCTGATCACGTGGATTCCCGGCCTGTTTGTATTCGGGGTGCAGGCGGAGTTGGCTGGCTGGCAGTGGACTCGCGACAACGCCTGGATCGCCGGTTCGTTGCTGGCCGGACTGATCACTTGGGATTTGTTTTTGTCGCTGCTGGCGCTGGCTCTTTCCGCCTCGGTAAAGTGGAGCGTCGCCGGAGGCGCGCTCATTCTCGCGGTTCTTTTCGCGGGGGGTGGACTGGCCGCCGCCGTCAATTCCATCGTGCGGACAAGTTACGGAAGCCTGCTGGACCCGCGGCAGGCGATGTCGGCGATTTGGTCCCAAATGTTTCGGGATGAGCAGGCCGCCAACATTTCAGCAACTCAGGCGTGGATCGCGCTGGCGGCGGCATCCGCGCTTTGCCTATGGCTGCTGGCGCGGCGCGTCAAAGCGTTTGAGGTGGTCAAGTGACGGATCGAGTCGTCTTCGATAACGTCTCGCGCTTTTATGGCGAAGTGCTGGGGGTGAATCGCGTCACATTGTCGATTCCTCCGGGCATCACCAGCCTGGTGGGTCCCAACGGTTCGGGCAAAACGACTCTGATGAACTTGATGACGGGCCTAATCCAGCCCACGCGCGGCGATATCCTCGTGCTGGACGTTGCTCCCAACGATCCGGCGCGGCTCTGTCATCTGGTCGGCTACGCCACTCAATTCGATTCGTTCCCCAAGGGCCTGAGCGGTTACGAATTCGTCTATTCCTTTTTGCGGTTGTTCGGCTATTCGCACGAACGCTGCGCAAAGCAAGCCAACGCCGCGATTGCGCGCGTACACATGTCTGAAGCCGCGCATCGCAAGGTGGCGGCTTATAGCAAAGGCATGCGGCAGCGCATCCGGTTGGCGCAAGCCATCGCGCACGAACCTCGCGTGCTGGTGCTCGACGAGCCTTTAAACGGCCTTGATCCCTTGGTGCGCAACGAGACCATCGCGCTGTTCCGCGAAATGGCGCGCGAGGGCCGCCACGTGATCGTATCGAGCCACGTGCTTCACGAAGTGGATCAGATCTCCGACCAAGTGATTCTATTGAGCAACGGCTATGTCGTCGCGGAAGGCCAGATTCAAAGCGTGCGAAGCGAGATTCGCGACCAGCCCATGCAAGTCTGGATTCGCTGCGACCGGCCCGGCGCGCTCGCCTCGAAGCTGTTTGAAATGGATCATGTCGTCGAGGCGCGCCTGGCGTCGGACGGCGGCGGGGTTCTGGTGAAGACTCGCGACCCAGCCCGGTTCTACCGCACGCTGAACCATATTGCGCTCGACGGCGTCGAACTGGAAGGAATCATGCCCGTAGACGACAACGTTAACGCGGTTTACGGTTATCTGATCGGGGAGGAGTCGCGATGAAAAAGCAGATCGCAGCCGTGATCCGGCTGGAGCTGAAGAAGACTTTTTTCTCGCGCCGCGGATGGTGGGTCTATTTGCCGGCGTTCGCGCCCGCGCTGCTTTATCTAATCCACGCCATCGATGTCACGCGCGATCACGAGCATCGCCAGGAGCTGGCTGCGGCGCACCCCGTCGCGACGGAGGCGCTACGCTCCATTCACGAGGGAATGACGGCCGACCAATTGTTTGCCGCCGCCGGGGAGCCGTACTCCAGCCGGGCGATTGCCCAAGGGCGAAGGTTGCGCAATGGCGGCTTCCATGACCTTGCGATCTATCGCTACACCGACGGCGACAGCGATTTCACGTTCGTCGTGGCGGATGGCAAGATCGAAAGGATCAATGAGCAGGACCGTTGCAATTTGCAAAAGGACTCGGCCATTTTCGCCACCGTCTTCCAATTTTTTTATCTTCGGCTCGCAGTGTTTTTCGGCTGCGCGGGGATCTTCATGAACCTGATCCGCGGAGAAATGCTCGATAAAAGCCTCCACTTCTATCTCCTCGCGCCGATGCGCCGCGATGTCCTGCTCGGCGGAAAGTATTTGGCGGGCTTGGCAGCCGCCGTGACGATCTTCGTTACAGGAACGGCTCTCCAGATCGCGGCGCTTGGCTGGCACTTCGATCGCGGCGCGGTGCGCGAATATCTGCAAGGGCCCGGTTGGGGCCACATCGCCGCATACCTTGGCGTAACGGCGCTGGCTTGCGCCGGTTACGGAAGCATCTTTCTGCTGGCCGGGCTTCTGTTCCGGAATCCAATTCTTCCGGCCGCATTCGTGCTGCTCTGGGAAAGCATCAACTTGTTCCTGCCGGCGGGACTCAAGAAGATCAGCATCATCTTTTATCTTCAGGCGTTATCTCCGGTAGTGGCCTCGCCCGACCGCGGCCTGAGCCTCTTCCAACGCCTTTTGATTTCTTCCGCCGAGCCGCCGGGCGCCTGGGCCACGATAGCTGGACTGCTGCTGGTGACCGCGGGAGTGCTTGTATTTTCCGGATTCCGCTCGCGGAAGCTGGAGATTAACTACGGAACGGAATAACGTTGGGGACCCACCCCGGGAGGAATTTCAGCGGCCAGCGAACCGGAGAGCGGCGGCGGTCATTCCAACTGCTTATGAAACCGCCGGACGCTCATCCACAAGACGGTCGCGCCAAGTCCGCCCAGCGCCAACAGATCCGGCCAAAGCGTGTCGATTCCCGAGCCTCGCAGAAAGATGCCGCGGACGATTTCCATGAAATACCGCATGGGATTCAGATAAGTGAACCACTGTACGGCCTCAGGCATGTTGCGAATGGGAAAGGTGAAGCCGCTGAGCATCATAAACGGCTGAAAGAGCAGGAACGTAGACATGTTGGCCTGCTGCTGCGTTCGCGAAATTGTGGAGATGAACAGGCCCGCGCCGAGCGTGGTTAATATAAAAAGAAAAGCGGCAAAGCACAGCAACCCGAAGTTGCCGGCGAAAGGGACGCGAAAGATCGCCAGCGATGCCGTCACCACCAGAATCATGTCCCAGAAGCCGATGGCGACAAAGGGCAGCGTTTTTCCCAAAATCAACTCGAGCGGGCGGAGGGGAGTCACCATCAATTGCTCCATCGTGCCGATCTCTTTTTCGCGGACAATGGCCATGGCGGTGAGCGACAAGGTGACCAGCATAATGATGTTGACCACCACGCCGGGGACGAAATAATTGCGGCTGCGCAGATCGGGATTGAACCAAACGCGCGTGCGCGCGTCGACTTGGGGAACCGCGGCGCGCTCCGGGCCGGCCGCCGCGAGCAGCTTGACGCGCTGGCGCCGATTCATCACCTGGCTGGCGTAACGTTGGATCGCTTGGCCGGCGTAGGCGGATACAATCGACGCGGTATTGGAATTGGTTCCATCCAACAACACCTGCACGCTGGCGGTGCGGCCGCGCTCCACGTCGCGCGCGAAGCCGGGAAGCACCCGGATCACGCCGTCTACTTTGCCGCGATCGAGCAACTTTTGCATTTCCGGCTCGCTGAAGGGAGTCGCGGCAATGACGAAGCGGCCGGAGCCTTCAAATTCCGACAGCAGCTCGCGGCTCTGCGGCGTGCGGTCCTGATCCATCCAGGCTATGCGCGCGGAATCGACGTCCAAGTTGACAGCGAATCCGTATATCAGCAATTGAATCAGCGGAGGCAGGAACAGCATGGTGCGCGCGCGAGGGTCGCGCAGCGTCTGTATAAATTCCTTCCGGATCATTCGCCGCAGCCGCTGTCTCATGACGTTGTTCTCAGGCCACCTTCTGCCGAAGCTTTCGGGTTGCGAAATAGAATATTGCGGCGCCGTAGGCGACCAACAGCAGGAAGTCAAACCACAACAACTCCAGCCCGACTCCTTTTAGGAAGATTCCTTTCACCATATTGATGAAATACCTGGCCGGCACGAATAAAGCGAAAAATTGAATCACGTACGGCATATTGCTGAGCGAATAAATGAACCCTGACAGCAAAAACGCGGGCAAAAAGGACGTCAGGGTGCTGAGTTGATAGGCCGCCAATTGGGTGCGGTTGCCGGCGGAGATGAAAAGTCCCCAGGCCAGCGCTCCGAACAGAAACACCGCGCTGGCGGTAAGCAGTAGCGGCCAGTTGCCTTTCATGGGGACGTGAAAGACGCCCAGACCCACAATCAAAGCGATCGCCATATCCACCAAGCCCAAGACGAAGTAGGCGGACAATTTGCCGAGCGCCATTTCCATGGGACGAACGGGCGTGGAAAGCAACTGCTCCATGGTTCCGTTCTCCCATTCACGGGCGATGGTTAACGAGGTAAGCATGCCGGCGATGATCATCAGAATCACGGCGATCAAGCCGGGGACGATGTAATCGCGCGAAACCAGGTTCGTGTTGTACCACACGCGCACCTGCGCCTCCACGGGCGCGGCCAGCGCCGATCCTGTGCGCTGAATTTGAGCCTGCCGGCGCTGCTGGTCCGCGTAGGTTTGGATCAGACCCTCGGCGTAGCCCTTGGCGATGGACGCGGTATTGGAGTCGCTGCCGTCCAGCAGCAGTTGCACTTGCGCCGTCCTTCCCGCCGCCAGATTCTTGGAGTAGTCGGCTGGAATCACGACGCCCAGAAGGGCGCGGCGCGATTCCATATCCCGCTCGATGGGCGCATAGCCGCGGACCTCGCCCATAACCTCGAAATATCGCGAGCCGCGAAAGTCCTTGATGAGGGCGCCGCTCAGGGGAGTGCGATCCAGATCGTAAATGACGGTGGGAATGCGGTCCACGTCCAGGCTGAGCGCGTAACCGAACAGGAGCAGCATCAACACGGGCTGCGCGATAGCGGCAATCAGGCTGCGCGCGTCACGGAGGATGTGGAGGAATTCTTTGCGGGCGATGGCCCTAGTTCTGCGGAGGCTCATGCAGCAGCTTTCTCCTCCTTCTCAATCAGACCCACGAACACGTCTTCCATGGAAGGTGAGATCGGCTCCAGAATTGCGATTTGAATATTCCTGGAAGCCAAAACATCGCGAATGATCTGTTCGGCGCGGTTTTCATCCTCTACTTTCACGTGAAGGCCGCCGCCGAAGACGGCGACGTCGAGGATTCCGGGCTGCCCGCTAAGGGACGTCAGGCTTTTAAACAGATCCGAGGTTTCCAGAGCCAGCAAGCGCCCGGCGCCCAGGGAAGCTTTCAGCTCGGCAGGCGAGCCAAGCGCGATCACGCGGCCGCCATACATGAGCGCCAGCCGATGGCAGTATTCAGCCTCATCCATGTAATGAGTCGTGACAAAAACGGTCTGGCCGGCTTCGGAGAGCTGATAGATCAAATCCCAGAAATTGCGGCGGGCGATGGGATCGACGCCGCTGGTGGGCTCGTCCAGGAACAAAATGGGGGGCTGATGCAGGATCGCGCAGCCCAACGCCAGGCGTTGCTTCCATCCTCCGGAAAGCAGGCGGGTCATGGTCTTTCGCTTTTCTTCCAGGCCGGCCATTTGAAGCACGTAGTCGCGGCGCTTGACAAGCTCGGCGCCGCTAACGCCGTAGACGCCGCCGAAGAACTCGATATTTTCTTCGACGGTGAGATCGTCATAGAGAGAAAACTTCTGCGACATGTAGCCGATGTTTTGGCGAATCTCCTCCGATTGGGTGGCGACGTCCAGGCCATGCACGGTGGCGCGTCCAGAAGTGGGCGCCAGCAGGCCGCAGAGAATGCGGATGGTGGTGGATTTGCCGGCGCCATTGGGTCCGAGAAAGCCGAAGATTTCCCCTGGCCTGACTTCGAGCGAGACGCGATCGACTGCCACGAAGTCGCCGAAGCGCTTCACGAGGTTGTCGAGTTTGACGGCGGGGCCACGATTATCTTCAGGCCGCATGGGCGATCTCTTCCTCATGACGAACGAGAGCGATAAAGACGTCTTCCAGGGAGGGCAGAATGCGCCGCCACGTAAAGGGAGCGACGGACGTCAATTCCGCGGCATGGACGACGCGTTCATCCAGAATCAGGCGCAAATCTTCGCCCGCCGGAAGGACGCTCAATACGCCAGGCTGGCCCTGAAGCGCCTGGCGAGTCTTATGCGGGTCGGCGGAATGGATGTTGTAGTAGGCGTGGTCCAGATCGTTGCGCAAGGCGCGGGGCGCATCGCAGCGGATCATGCGGCCGCGGTGCATCAGACCGACTCGATTGGCTCGCTCGGCTTCATCCAGATACGCCGTGGCGACGAACACGGTGAGGCCGTCCGTTACGAGCTGATACAGAATCGCCCAGAAATCGCGGCGCGAGACCGGATCGACGCCGTTGGTGGGTTCGTCCAAGAACAGCACGCGAGGCTTATGGAGCAGCGTGCACACCAGGGCCAACTTTTGCTTCATGCCGCCGGAGAGTTTGCCGGCGGCTCGCTTGCGGAACGGCTCGAGGCGGGCCATGCGCAACAAGCGGCCGGTAAGCTCGCGCCGTTCCCTGCCTACGATTCCGAACAGGTCGGCGTAAAAAGCCATGTTTTCGTCGACCGTCAGGTCGCCATACAGGCCGAAGCGCTGGGCCATGTAGCCGATTTGGTCCTTGACTGCGTCCGGGTCGCGGGCGACTTCGTGACCCGCCACGATCACGGAGCCTTCGGTGGGGTCCATCAAGCCGCAAAGGAGCCGCAAAGTGGTGGTCTTTCCGGCGCCGTCCGGTCCGACCAATCCGAAAATTTCGCCCTCGGCTATTTCGAGGTTTAGATGGTCTACGGCGGCGACGTCTCCGAAACGGCGCGTCAGGTTTTTGGCCTGAATGACGGTCACAGCAGGATCTCCGCGTCCACGGGCATATTGTTTTTGAGCTCGTGCTCCTTGTTGTCGACGTCGATCTTGATCCGGTAGACCAGCTTCACGCGCTCCTCCTTGGTTTGAATCTGTTTGGGCGTAAACTCGGCTTCCGGAGAGATGAAGGAGATGTGGCCCAGGTACTCCTTATTGGGGAAGGAATCGGTGCGGAGCTTCACGGGCTGGCCAAGCTTCACGCGGCCCAAGTCGGTTTCGTTGATGTAGGCGCGGAGCCAGGGATGATCGAGGTCGCCGAGGGTGACCACGGTCGTTCCGGCGGCAAGGACTTCGCCCACTTCCGCGGACTTCACCTCGATCACGCCGCTGATAGGAGCGACGATGATTGTGTCGTCGATCTGGGTTTTGGTGATGCCTACCTGGGCGCGGGCGCGGTCGATGTCGCTTTTGCGCTGGGCAAGCTCCTGTTGCTTGCGCTGGAGCTCCAGGCGATTGGCTTCCGCGTTGCGCAAGGCGGCTTGCGCTCGCACGACGGCGGCGCGCTGGCCCTCAATCTCCTCTTTGCGAGGCCCCTCCTTGACGAGGGCGAAGCGTTCCTGGGCCTGGCGGAGCTGAGCCTGGGTGCTGTCGTACTTGGCGCGCGCCTGATCGTATTGAGAAGTGGAAATGTCTTCGTTCTTATAGAGCCTTTGCGCGCGCTCCCAATCCTGGCGCGCGGCGTCGTTCCAGGCGATCGAATCGTTTACGGCGGCCTGCGCCTGTTGAATTTCCTGTTGCCGGCTGCCGGCCAGAAGCTCGTCGAGTTTCGCCTGCTGCTGACTGAGTTCGGCGCGGCGCGTGGCGACGTCGCTTTCCAACGCCGCCTGCTGGTAGGCGATCGAGGTCTCAAGCTGCTGATACGCCGACTCGGCATTGACCACCGCGGCTTGGTCGCGCAAGAGCTGCTGCTGAAGCTGGGCCGAATCGAGCCGGGCGATGATGTCGTCCTTTTTCACCCAGTCGCCTTCGTTCACGTTGCGCTCGACAAGCTTGCCGGCGATCTTGAACGATAAATCGACCTCGGTAAGCTCGAGATTGCCGGAGACAAGAATGCGGGCGCTATTTTTCGCGAAGACGCCGGCGCGCCACATCCACGCCCCGGCGCCGAGCGCGGCAAGAATGGGAATGAGAAAGATCCGCTTCTTCATTGGTTCACATACTCCGAGATCGTTCCGGTGGCAGTCGCCAGATCGATGCGCGCGAGATTGTGCGCATAGATCGCGGCGGTTTGATTGTCTTGCGCCCGGATCAAACGCGTCTGGGCGTCAGTCACCTCGAGGGAATTCGCTACGCCCGCCTGGTAGCGGCGTTGGGCTTGGGCCAGCTCATTTTGCGCCAGCGCCAAGCCGTCGCGGGCGGTGGCGATTTGCGCTTCCGCGCTGCGGAGACTATCCAACGCCAGGCGGACATCCAGTTCAATTTGTTGCCGCAGATCCCTTGTGCGGACACGCTCCTGGAGGTATTGCGAATAGCTTTCGGAACGGCGGGCGTCGCGGCGGAGGCCGTCGAACAGCGGGATTTTCAGCGCAATCCCGTACTCGCGGGTGGGCTGCGCGCTGTCCGCCTGCAAGCCAATCGCTCCATAGTTGGCGAACGCCTGAAGGGAGGGCAGCCGCTCGGCGGCGACCGAGGCGTAGTTCAATTTGGCAGTCTCCTCGCGCTGCTGCTGCGCTTTCAAATCCGGGCGCTCCTCGCCGGCGGCCCTAAGCGAAGCCTCCAGGCTAGAAACATCTACCTGCTTATAAGCCAGCTTGTCCGTGAATACGACGTTAGCGTCGAGGCTTACGCCCATGGCGCGGAGCAATTGCAGGACGGCGCGACGGCGGTCGTTTTCCGCCACGATGAGGCGCTGCTGGTCATTGGCAAGCTGCACTTGTGCGCGGGTGACTTCGATGCCCGTGCCGGCGCCTGCATCTTTCTGCGATTGAGCCAGGCGTTCCAGCGCCTTGGAAAGATCGAGGTTGGCGCGGGCGGTCTCAAGATCCGCGTCGGCGCGAAGGCAGGCGAGATACGCCCGGGCCACTTGATCGGAAACCTGGTCCTTGGTGGCGCTCATGTCCGAGCGACTTGCTAAGAGCGAGATGCGGGAGGCCTGATATTTGCGGATATCCGAATAACTGAATAAGGATTGCTGGACGGACGCCCGCGCGTCGAACACAGTGAAAGGCCCGGCGATAGACGGCAGGGAGAAACCGGGTACGGCAAAGTTGATGCCAAAGGCTTTCAGGTTCACGGTTTCGTTGTATTCCTGAATTTGGCCATCGATCTCGGGAAGAAATGCGCCCAGGGATTCGGCGACGCGGTCCTCGGACTGGCGAATGAGCTGTTGAGCCAAAGCAACCTTGGCGCTGCCCTCCGGCGTTATGGCGATTTCCACAGCGTGCTTCAGGCTCAGTTGCAGAGCGGCAGGAGCTACGGAAAATTCCGCCGGGATTTGCGCCGAGGCGAAGGCGCACGAAACAAAGACCAGAATAAGGGGACGCATACTTAAATTCCCCTTTCGGCCAACGCGGGCTCAGCGTCCTTTTCGGCATTGATTGCGGTGCTTGCCGGCGGGGATTCAAGCTGGGCTTTGGCCGCCGGTTTAATTTCCGGCGCGGGCGTGCGGAACCCGGCTGCAAGGAACGCAATGGCGCGCTCCACTAGAGCCTCCCGGTCAGACACGTCGCAAAGGCCACCGCTTATCTCGGGCAGTAGGCGAGACCAAGTCAGGATGTGGGTCATGACGCCGGCAGCGAAAGAGAGCCGCCACTGCCGCTCGGCGGGGGGGAGATCCGGCAGCGCTTTGGCCAATTCCTGATGGAACCGGCGGGAGATGGGTTGTAAGTGTTTCTTATAGAGCCGCTCGAAGAACTGGTTTGGCTCGGCCAAAATACGGCCCACTAAAGGGATCACGGCCTCGGTTTTAAGCTCCAAAACGGGCTGAAGAAACGAAGCCAAAATCTGCTCAACGGTCGGGTTTTGTCCTGCCTTATCAAGCATTTCCAGACGTCTACGATTGACGGGCTCCATGCGGCGCGCAATGACGGCGTCGATGAGGGCGTCCTTGGATTGGAAGTGATAATTCACTGCGGCAAGGTTCACCTGGGCCTCGGCCGTGATGTCGCGGAGGGAGGTTGAATCGAAACCCTTGAGGCCGAACAGCTTCTCAGCGACGTCGAGGATTTTGGATTTGGTGTCCCTTGTATCATTCATACGTTCGATTAAATCATACGCTTGATTTGTGAAGGCGTCAATAGAAATCTTAGCGGGCAATGCGACTTAGAGCTCAGGCGGGGCGGGAGATTAGCGGCCGCTGGATGTCATCCACGTGGATGCCAGCCCGGCGCGACGGCGGCGAGCTGGCGGAGGAGAGCTTCATCCAAACCGTAGATGTCGTCGAAGAAGTGGGCCTTACCGTCTTTGTCCGCAACGGCCGTTTGATAGACGATATGCACGGGGATGGGCTGAGAGAGGTTGACTTGCCGGGCCCAAGGGCCCACACTCATCGCCGCAAGGATTTTGGGCTTTGTCCAGCCGGGACGATCTTGCAAGAGCCAGGCGGCGAGGTCGGCGGCCCGCTCCAGACGAATGCATCCGTGGCTGAAATCCCTTCTGGCGTGAGCGAACAGGGCTTTCGCAGGCGTATCGTGGAGATAGATGTCGTTGGGGTTGGGGAGTACGAATTTCAGGCCGCCGAGTGCGTTTTTAGGGCCGGGGCGCTGGCGGATTTGAAGCTCGCCGCCACGCAAGGCGGCGAGGATCGCGCTGGATACCGCGCCGCCTGACACCACGTGACCGCGGGAATCGGTGACCTGGAAATCATTGACCGCGAGATAGGACGGGTTTTTTTCGAGCTGGGGAATAATCTCGTTTTGTTGGATGCCCGCCGGGACGTTCCAATATGGCCGGAAGATGAGATACTTCATCTCGGCGCTGAAAGCGGGAGTGTGGAGGCCGTGGGCTTTTCCCACCACGATCTTCATCGAGAGCTGAATTTTGCCAGAGCCGTCGAGCGCCCGGAGGCGGAATTCGGGAACATTGACGATGATGGAAGGTCCGGGCTGGCCGCGAGGAAGCCATCGCCAGCGCTCCAAGGAAAGCTGGATTTGGCGGATACGACGTTTTTGCTCGCCCGGCTTTTCCGCCACAGGGAGGTTTTGGCCGGCATTTTGCGCAGAAGACCGCTGATAATCGGCGAGCGCCGCACGAAGGCTGCGATAACCCTCGAACGGCGGGTCCAGTTGTTGGAGCGTTGCAGACGGGTCGTTTGATTTCGCCAGTCGCTGAAAGACCCAGGCGGCAATATCGACGTCCGGGAGCGGATTGGGGTTTGCGCGGCCGAAGCGGCGATCAGAGGCATATTTGACGACCGCAACGCTCAGCTCCGAATTGAACTGCCCAGGAGAAAGCGAGCCATCCCTCAAAGCGGCCAGGCGAGCGTCCCAAACGGGCCCGTCATAAGATTGGGGATCGAGACCTTCGGAAGCAGCATCTTGCAGGATGCCGACGATTTGCAGCGCCTGAGGCGTAGGGGTTACGCCGCGGACCCAGATTGGCTCGGGCAGCTTATCCTCTGTCACAGAGGGCGGAAGCGCCAGCCAAGCCAGGAGCGCTCCGGCCGAAAGTAGGCCGCCGCATCGCATCCCAATACTCTGAGGAGCAATCTAGCTGCCAGTTCGAGGGCAGACTGAGAATGACGGGCGAGCCGCGAATCACCTTTTGGCCTGGAGCTGGTGATAACCGAGGCGCTTGCGAGCTTCAGCCAAAGTTATTCCTTCGTTGACCAATGCGCGAATCTGAGCTTCGGCGCGGTCGATTTCCTCGGCGGCGGCGAGAACCTTGTCCTCATGCGCTTTGGGGATGACCACGACGCCGTCGGAATCGCCGCGCAACAGGTCGCCAGGATGGACGCGGGCATCGCCGATGTTGACGGCGCAGCCGACGCCTTCCACCTGCACGCGATCCTTTCCGGTTCGCATGGAATAACTACGGCTGAAGATGGGATAGCCGAGGTGGCGCGACAGATGGGTGTCACGGCACGCTCCATCGATCACAGTGCCCGAGACTCCGCGCTTGTGCGCGACCCAGGTAAGGATGTCGCCCCAAACCGTGGCGTTTTCACGGCCGCCATTGTCGAGGACTACAATGGCCCCGGCGGGGACATCATCGATGTAATCGCCGACGGTTCCAGGCGGCGATCCGGCAGGTCCGTAAAGAACGGTAAAAGCGCGGCCGGCGAGGCGGAAGCGGTGATCGAGCGGCTTGATCCCAAGGCAATGGCCGGCGATTCCGAGGCGGTCGAGGGCGTCGCTGAGGGAAGTCGTATCGAGATTGGCGGCGCGAAGAAGATTGGCGTCGTCAGGCATCGGTGGTCTTCTTTAGCATGTGTTCGTAGCTTGCGCCCATCACCTGGCTGATCGGCTTGCCCTCGCGGATGGCTTGAGCCATGGCTTCTTCGCGAGCCACGATCCGCTCGGCTGTCTGGACGACCCGTTCGATTTCCGAAGCGGCGATGAAGACGACCGCGCTCGCGTCGGCGATGGCGTAATCTCCGGGCGAAACGGCGACTTCGCCCACAACGATCGGTTCATTCGTGGCGACTTCGACGATGCGGCCGCGGGCGGTTTTGGCGGTGGCGCCGCGGGCAAAAACGGGAAAATCCAGGCGGCGGCTATCATCGACATCGCGGACCGGCCCTTCGACGATGACGCCAGCGACGCCGCGCACCTGAGCGCCCAGCGATAAATTGCCGCCCCAGGAGGCGGCGTCGAGGCCGGTGCGCTGCTCGATGACGATGATGGCTCCGGGCTCGGCGGCTTCGATCGCGGCCGTGCCTAGGTGGCGCGTATTGGCGCGTCCATCGGCGCGATCCAGCTTAACGGTGAGCACCGGGCCGGCGATGCGGCGATCCGTGGAGAAACGCTGAATGCCGGCGACTACGCCCGTAAGGCCCAGCATGTCCAGGGCGTCGGAGAGGGCGCAAGAGTCCAGACGGGAAAGGCGGCTTACGATGTTCATTCCCAGTACACGAAAGCCATGGCGTTTCCGGTTCCGGCTTCAGACCGGTAACAAGGGACGTAATCAATCTGGTGGTATTTGCGACCCGCGGCATTCATCGCGGCGATGACGGGATACCAGTTTTTAATTTCGGCCGTGCCAACCTTAAACACGTTTTCCGGGATCTCCGCGAGGAGCTTTTCGTCTGCCTTGGCCATGCCTTTGATAATTTGCTGATCCAATTCTTCGTCGATGACGAAGTGGCTCAAGCCGCCGGAAGCCATCAGAGCGACGCGGCTGAAGCCGCTGAACTTTTTGATGGCCCGGTGGAGGGCGCGGCCGAACTCCAAACATCGCCGGTTTTTAGGGACATTGTGAGGGAAATGGACGTTTAAAATAATGGGCACGCTCGGCGGGGGCTGATCGCCCAAGATGGAGTGATAAAGAAAGCCGTAGGCGTGCGGGATGCCTCCGCGAGGGGCCGATTTGGGCGTGGCGTCGGATTGCGCGAGATCGAAATCTTCGTCGGCGAGCGAGTTCAGGATATGGTCCGCGAGCGCGACGGCGCCGGGGTAGGACGCGCCTTCCGTCGGGGCGTTGCCCGGCTCGGCGATGTTCAGGCCGGGCTGGTCTTCGTGCAGATGTTGAACGTTGCGGATTTGCGCTCCGCGATAGATCGTGATGGAAGGCGTGAGGCATTCATCGAAGAACTCGCGCTGATCGTTGCCGACGATGACCACGGCGTCGGGATTCACCTGCTTGAACTTTCGCCCGAGCGCTTCGAGCGCAGCGCGGCAGCGCTGGTGACGCTCGCGGCGGGTTTCGAGGCCGATTTCGGAGGCAAAGCCCGGGGCGCGGACATTCAACAGCGAGTCGAAGTCGTAAGTCTTGCCGCGATACCAGTGCTTGTGATTTTCGCGGTCGGCCTGGGCGCGAAGGTCCCATTGTTCGGGAGGAGTGGAGAGCAGCGGGCCATGCGAGCTTCCGATACCCAAAACAATTTCCGCCATAAATGTTGACTCCTTCGGCGCCGCTCCGTGATGGCGGCGGCCCGGTTCTTCACGGATCGCAATCAGCGTTCCGGGCGCCAGCGGGAAAAGTGGCGCTCCAATTTTTCCGCAGCCGCCGTCAAAACAATTCCGGCGAGCGCGATGATGAAAACTCCCACAAATAAAGTGTCGGTGGCGAACGTTTGTCCACCGTAAGCGACCATGAAACCGATTCCTTGGCTTCCGCCGAACATTTCGCCGACCACGACGCCGATCAGCCCCACGGCCACCCCCTGCCGCAGTCCGGTGAGGATGAACGGCACCGCGCCGGGCACGGCGACGGTGGTGAAGATTTGCCAGTCGGAGGCGCAATAGGCGCGAGCGGCGCGCAGCAGGTCCCGGTCTATCGCGCGAATGCCGCCGATGGTGTTTACCATGATCGGGAAAAACGCGGAGAAGAACACGATGAAAACTTTCGACCACATCCCGATGCCGAACCAGATGATGATGAGAGGGACCATGGCGATTCGAGGAGTGGCGTAAAGGGCGTTGAGAAAGGGCCCGAGAATCATTTCCACGCGCCCGTACCAACCGACGACGACGCCGAGCACGATGCCGGCGACGGCCGCCAGGACGAAGCCGATTGCGAAATTGAGGCCACTGTAGCGGAGATCGGAAAGAAGCTGGCCGTGCGCGGCCGCGTCCCAGAACCGGGCAGCAATGGCGGAGGGACCGCTAAAAAAAAGCGGCGAGATTTTCCCGGCGGACCAAAAGGCCTGCCAGAGGGCGAGCGTCAAGGCGACGGCGCCCCCGCCCAAAATAAACGACTCGTGGCGTTTGTAGAACCCGGCCTGTTTGCTCATACGGCCATCCCGATGCGCTCGGGCTTCTCCTCGACAAGCCGCCAGATTGCGTCTTCGATCTCAAGAAAGCGCGGGTCGCGCTTCAAGCCCAGAGTGCGCGGGCGTCCGAAGGGGACGCGGAAGACGTCCTTTACGCGGCCCGGCCGGGCGCTCATCACGACGACGCGGTCCGCCAGATAAATCGCCTCGTTGATCTGATGGGTGATGAAGAGGACCGTTTTGCGGGCCTGGCTCCAGATTTTCAGCAACTCGGCCTGCATGAATTCGCGGGTTTGGGCATCCAGGGCGGCGAAGGGTTCGTCCATGAGCAGCACTTTGGGATCGGCCGCGAGCGCGCGCGCCAAGTTGACCCGCTGCTGCATGCCGCCGGAAAGCTCGGAAGGATAATGGCGCTCAAATCCGCTCAAGCCGACGAGCTGGATAAAAGATTCGCATCGTTGCCGCATTTGAGCCTTGTCGAAGCGCCTTTGCAGCTCCATTCCATAACGGACGTTGCCGGCGATGGTGCGCCAAGGCAAAAGGCTGGAATGTTGAAAGACGACGGCGCGGTCTACGCCAGGGCCCTGGACGCGCTTGCCGTCGATGGACACCAAGCCCTGTTCGTAGGGCAGCAGACCGGCGACGATGTTGAGCAAGGTGGTCTTGCCGCAGCCGCTAGGGCCGACCATGGCCATGAATTCGCCGTCTTCGACCGAAAAGCTGACCTCGGAGAGCGCCAGGACGTCGCGCGAATCGCGCCAATATCGCTTTGTGAGACGCTCGACCGCGAGTTTGACCATCGGCCACCGGAAGGCGAGAACGCTAGATTATCACACCGATAGGGGCTTCTGCGCTGAGAGCGCAGCGCCTGCAGTGAAACGCAAATCCGCGTCCGGCATTCATGGATTCGGGCGTCGTTTTGGATCAATTTGACGACTGAATGCGCCGGTATGCTAGGAGCTGACTCCCTTGGCTTGGCCGACATCGAGCTTGAACAACTTCTTGGCGTTGTCCTCGAAGATCATCTTCTTTTCGGCGGGGCTTAGGAAATCGAACTCTTCGATGATGTGGCGGGTTTCGTCCAGCCAGCGTCCGGTGCGGGGATCTTTCACGGTGCCGACGCCGGGCCGCTCGGTGCCGAAAAGACAGCGGTCGGCGCCGACGGTTTTAAAGAGCAATTCGAGCGCGTCGCGGGAATAGAGAACGGTGTCGTACCAAAGATTCCGCATGCGGTCTTGGAAGCGCTCGCCGCCGCGACGGAGGGCGCTGGCTTCAAAGCGGGCGAATTGATAGGGAATGGCGCCGCCGCCGTGGGAGACTAGAATCTTCAGCGTGGGGAAATCCTTGAACACGTTGGAGGAGAGCAACGACACCACGGCGATGCTTTCTTCGTTAATGAAGTGGAGGGAATAGGTGAGACGCTCCGAACAACAGCCGGCGGAATGGATGTGGCCGGGAATATCCAGCTCGACTAATTTTTCGTAGAGCGGATACCAGAAGCGGTCGCCCAGCGGAGGCGTTTCGACGCCGCTGCATT
>Ga0070738_10001433_pt1 | contig 48150 bp, 40 predicted proteins | sample Coa_R2_2_FD_66446 | JGI IMG/M metagenome (GOLD analysis project Ga0070738, IMG submission 66446) | Surface soil microbial communities from Centralia Pennsylvania, which are recovering from an underground coalmine fire - Coalmine... | ecosystem: Environmental > Terrestrial > Soil > Unclassified ... | reverse complement strand
TCACGACTACACGAAGCCGAGGGCGAAAACCTACGCGGAGGAGTTGAAGACGAAGTTCAGCAAGGCCCTATCGGACAGCCGGGCCGCCGTCCCCACGCCCATCACTGTAGAACACACGCCCTCAACGGTGTCGGGCGCACCGAACCTTTTCGGCAACGAGGCAGGTGACGGTGGGGCAGGAGCCGAGGACGGCGAGCCGGTGGATACCCCGGTTGACATAAAGGAAACCTACACCAAGGCTGCGTTCGCCAAGGTCGCTGGCGACCCAGCGTTCATGGAGAGAGTCAAGAAGGGCATCCCTTGGGCGGCGGTCGGCAAGGCGATTGAAGCCGCTCTCCCAGAGATCCTCGAAGACCGCAACAAGGAGGCTTTCAGTCTCGTGGTCCGGTTCCTGAACGAGACGTTCGGCGAGCGCGAAAAAGCATGGGAAACGCGACAGCAGCCGAAACGGGACGGGTCTGGCATGACGCCATATGTGTACCTCAAGTAAAACTGAAATGGGATCGGGCCTCGGTAAATTTGCCATACAGATCGACGGCTGGCAGTACGAGACGAGACGGCGGTGCGTCTGGGGCTGGGAAGCGCGCTGAAGTTCTTAAGCTGCCCGCGAAAAGATAAGCCGGCAACACGGGTCAGCTCCTCTTTGCTTCGATGCTTCTACCCATCAGAACGAATTTCCCTAACTACGAATCCCGCCCCCGATTCTTCCAAGGCAACTTTACACTGCAACGGCTCTGCGTGCGCGGAGTGTAACAGTATTTCCAAGCCAAGTGCCGGAATTCCGCGCCTTGCCGATTTGCTCTTCCGGCGCGCCCGCCCCATGTGGTTTGATGATCGACACAAGGAATGATTTCGATTCCCACGGGTACGAACGAACGCACATGCTGTTGTTGAGCTGCTCGCGCCTCTCGCGCGGATTTGACGAGGGGCCGCTTTTCGAGAACATCGGTTTTGAGCTGCAAGCCGGCGAACGCGTCGGATTGGTCGGTCCCAACGGAGCCGGCAAAACGACGCTGCTTCGCATCCTCGCTGGACTGGACCGGCCCGACGACGGCGAGGTACGGCTTCACGCCGGCGCTCGTGTCAGCTTGCTGCGCCAGCAGCCGCTATTCGAGCCGAACCGCACCCTCTTCGCCGAGGCGCGTTCCGCCCTCGACGAGCTGGTCGCCGCGCACGACGACATGATCCACACCGCCGAGGCGCTGGCCCGCGCTACGGAGCCAGGCGAACGCAAAGCCCTCGCCGCCCGCTACGACCGGCTCAACGAGCTGCTGCGCCATCACGACGCCTACAACGTCGATCATCACGTCGAGCAAGTGATGGATGGACTTGGTTTTCGCCGCGAGGATTACGACCGTGCCGTCGAGACGTTCAGCGGCGGCCAGCAGAGCCGGCTCATGCTCGCCAAGCTACTGCTCGCTTCGCCCGATGTCATGCTCTTGGACGAGCCGAGCAATCATCTTGACATCGACACCACCCGCTGGCTCGAAGAGTATCTCGTCAAGCAGCCCGAAGCCATGCTCATCGTCAGCCACGATCGCTATTTCCTCGATCGCGTGGTCAACAAGGTGTTTGAGCTGCACGGCCGGCGTCTCACGTCGTATCCAGGCAATTTCAAGCAGTATTGGCGGCTACGGCAGGAACGCTACGAGCAAGAGCTGAAAGCGTGGGAGACGCAGCGCGAATACATCGCCAAGCAAGAGGAATACATCCGTCGCGTTCACTACGGCCAACTGCACAAGCAAGCAGCCTCGCGGCAGAAGACCATCGACAAAATCGAACGCCTGGACCGGCCCACCTTAATCGAGTCGCCGCACATGCACTTCGGCGGCGTGCGCCGCAGCGGCGACGTGGTGCTGCATGTCGAGGATCTCTCGAAGTCCTACGATCGCCCGCTGTTCCGTGATCTGAGCTTCACCCTGCACCGCGGCAAGCGCCTGGGCATCATGGGTCCAAACGGCAGCGGCAAGACGACGCTGTTGCGCGTGCTTCTGGGCGAGGAGGAGCCGGACGGCGGCAAGGTGCAGCGCGGCCATCTCGTTGAACTCGGTTACTACGATCAACACTTGCACACACTCCCGGCCGACAAGCCGGTCATCCGCGCCGTCTGGCCGGACGCCGACCCCGGCACCGTGGAGCAAGGCATGCGCGACCTGCTGGGCCGATTTGGCCTGACCGGCGATCAAGTGTACCAGCGTGTCGGCAACCTGTCCGGCGGCGAGAAAAGCCGCGCCGCCCTGGCCAAGCTGGTGGCTCAGGGTGTCAATGTCTTGGTGCTCGATGAGCCGACCAACCACCTCGACTTATGGGCATGCGACGCCCTGGAACAGGCGCTCTTGGAATTCGAGGGCACGGCCATCGTGGTCAGCCACGATCGCTATTTCCTCAATCGCGTGGTCGATCTGCTACTGGTGCTCGACGGCGCCGGCAACGTGCAGGTGATCCACGGCAATTACGACACCTACGAGATGATGCGCGCCCAGAAACTCGAAACTCGAAATCCGAAATCCGAAGTCCGCAAGAAGGCCGAGACGCAAACAGCAAGTGTACGAAGCGCCGAACCGACGAACGCAAAGGGGAAACGCAAGCGCAAGTTTCCCTATCGCAAGGTCGAGGATCTGGAAGCGGACATCGCCGCTTTGGAGACGGAGATTCAGGAGCTGGAACAATTGCTGGCATCGTCCGAGCTATACCGCGACGGCGAGCGCGTCAAGCAAACCACTAAAGCATTCGAGGAAGCCAAGACGCATTTGCAGCAGCTCTACGAACACTGGGAGGAAGCCGTGGAGCTGAATTGAGAAAACGATGAAATAAAAAAGTGAACGATTACCCCGCTCGTTCCGATTGTTGTCGGCCCTCAGTCACATGGTATCGTGCGTTGATGGCCGGGTGATCGATCCTTTCGCGCAAACCGCTGGGCCAATGGATGTCCACTCTCTCGATGTCGGTACGATCACCCAGCCCGAAATGTACGATTGCCGATGACTGCGACAGGTATCCGCCGGCCGCATGGACCTGACGAACCATCTTTTCCGCGCCCAGGTCGAGCATGACCAAAGCACCAACAGCGTCGCGATTGCTCTTGGTACCCGTCAGACGAAAGGCGATCCAGTTCTTTTGCACAAAGCGGTTGCGGAAGTAAAAGGCGCGATCATTGAAGTTGTTGACAACGAGATCGAGTCGGCCATCGCCGTCGAAATCCGCGACAGCGGCGCAACGCGAGCTGCGGGCAGCGCGTTTGCCGCCGATGTTCTCGGCGAGATAAATTCCGCCCGGCGGCGGCTCGACGCCGAATGGAATGGCCCGATCGGTGAAAGTCTCATTGCCGTTGTTCATCATCAAGGCGTTGGGCCAATGGCCGTAAGGGTAGCCCATCCCAGAAGAAATATAAATATCCTCATATCCATTATTGTCGAAATCGCCGACGGCGATGCCCCACGGCCACCACGTCTCAAGGTTGGCCTTGTCCGAGACCTCCGCGAACTTGCCGGATGGCAACTTCTTAAAGAGGGTGTTGCCGAACACAACATCTTCATAGCGAAAGTGAACGGCGTCCTGGAGGCCCTTTTCTTCCAGGGCGGCTCGATAGCCGCGGTCATAATGCGGACCAAGCACGTGAGAATACTTCTTCGTCAAGTCGTCGGTTGTGTCGCCGCGCGGATCGATCCAATAGGGCAGCCACATATCCGAATGCATGTCCACGATAAACAAATCCAGTCGGCCGTCGTTGTTAAAATCGAAGGCCTTGGAGCCGATGGCGCCGAATGAAGTGCGGCCGAGGATTTCCTTGGTGACGTCGGTGAAGGAGCCGTCGCCGTTGTTGCGATAAAGTTGGCTGGCGCCGAACATGTTCGTCACGAAGACATCCAAATGGCCGTCCTCGTTGTAATCGAAGACGGCGACATCGCCGCCCCAGCCCTTGCCCTTGAGGCCGGAAGCCTCGGTCACGTCCGTGAACGTGCCGTCACCCTTATTGTGGTAGAGGAGATTATGCTCCACAGGACAGCGGGTGAGATCCGAGAATCGCTGCGTTCCCGTGTAATAATGAGCGGCCGAATGGTAGGGATCGCTCGTCCACTTGGCCGTGTTCGTGACGATCAAGTCGAGGTAGCCATCGTTGTCGTAGTCGAAAAACGCAGCAGTCTGCGAATGACCGACATGGACCAGGCCCGCTCGTCGCGTAACATCGGTGAAGGTGCCGTCGGCGTTGTTGTGGAAGAGGATATTGCCGCCGCGCGTGCTGGTAACGTAGAGATCGGGATAGCCGTCGTTGTCGTAATCGGCGAAGGCCGCGGCGACGCACACCCGGTCGCCCACGGCCACCCCGGCTTTATGCGTGACGTCGGTGAAGGTGCCGTCGCCGTTGTTCCGGTACAGGGCGTTCTCTCCCAGTTGGTTAGTGAAGTAAACGTCGTCATGGCCGTCGCCATCGTAGTCCGCAACGGCGACGCCGCAGCCATGATCGTAGAGGTTGATCTTGAAGTTCGCACCCTGCTCGGCCGGAAGGAAGTCCATGTGAAAAGCGATGCCTGCTTGGCGTGCCTGTTCACGGAATCCGGGATCATCTGTTTCCTGGATGTGGGCTTCGTCGTTGCTCCGCGAAGTTTCCGATCTGCCCACCCATAGGGCGATGCCGCTGCCGACCACGGCAATCAAGGTGAAGATTGCGAGCAGACTTGCGAACGACCGGGGAAGGGCCATGAATTCAATGCCTCCTTGTATTCGCCGTGGCGTGGCTCGACGCTGAGCCGGCTTTGGTGGGAAATAGATCCCTGGCTGGCGAGCAAGCCGCGCTCGCAGCCACCCCTCGACCCTATTGCTAATTGAAACCCCGAACGATTCGAAAAGTTACATGAAAAATTTTTAATTTATTAAAATGTTAAGGCTGTCTCATTTTTTCATTAAGATTGTCTCATGGTTTACAGTCCTCGCCATTCTTCGCTTGCGTGCGATTAACGCTCGTACAGAATGGGTTCGCTTAGCACACGGACTGACAGTATGCCCAGGAGGAGGTCTGAGTCCACCGCGTTGTTGACTGTGATTCACTTTGGGGAACGTGAAAGACGAGAGCGATATGCACTTCGGAATTCTAACAACTACAGGCAAGCGAGCAGCAATCCCAACCGGTCCCTGATGGTCACGGCTCAGATTGAATCGATCGGTTCCTGCTGCGTCAAGCAATGCAACGTACCCAAACCAAGGACCAGATCGACGGCGTGAATGCCGATGACCGCGCGCTCCGGAAATAGCTGCGCCAGGGTGTTCAGAGCACGGCGGTCGTTGGGATCGTTGAACGTCGGCACGAGGACGCGATCATTGGCGATGTAGAAATTGGCGTAGCTGGCCGGCAAGCGCTGGCCGGCGAACCACACGGGCGCGGGCATCGGCAGCGTATGGATCTCCAGCGGCTGGCCGTCGAGGTCCGTCATCTCGCGCAGCCGTTCGAGGTTTTCCTGGAGCGGCTCATAATTCTCGTCGCCGCGGTCCTCTTCCACCACCGTCACCACCGAACGCGGGCCGACGAAACGCGCCAGGTCGTCGATGTGGCCGTGCGTGTCGTCGCCGGCAATGCCGCGGCCCAGCCATAGTACCTTGCGGACGCCCAGATAGTCGGCGAAAAGACGTTCGTATTGCGGTTTGTCAAAGCCGGGGTTGCGCTGTTGTACTTCACTAAGCAGGCATTCCTCCGTGGTAAGCAGCAACCCCTGGCCGTTGACGTCGATGCTGCCGCCCTCCAGGACCACCTCGTAATCGTTGACGTGGGGCGACCAGGACTTTAGCCGCAGTTTATTGGCGATGCGTCGGGCGACGGCGTTATCGCGATGCCAATTCGGATACTTGGCCCAGCCGTTGAACCGGCAATTGACACATCCAGGCTGCCCCGCCGCCGTGAGGAAGATCGGGCCGTAATCGCGCATCCAGACGCGATCCGTGGGGATGCGCCAAATCGAGATGCGTTTCCAATCGAGGGGGAGCTTGCTAAGAACGACGCGGACGCTCGGTTCGCTGCGCGAACCATTGACCAGGATGCGCACTTCCTCACTGTGGTGCAAATGGCGGACGATTTCGCCGTATACCCAGGGGATCGGCGTAAACTTTCCCGGCCAATCGTCGCGCTGATGCGGCCAGGCCAGCCAGGTGGCCCGGTGCGGCTCCCATTCGGCGGGCATGCGCAGGCCAAGTTCAGAGGGAACGGCGGCCATCATCCTTTGAGTGCGAGGGTGCCGCGCTCGGGATCCTCGGCGTAGGCGCCGTGTTCCAGCGCGGTGACGAAAGACTCCAGCCAAGCCGCCAGCGACGGCGCGACCACGGGATGATCCGCGCGTCCGCGCCAACACTCCAGCACGGGGCAGCCGGGCGAGCCGAGATCGAGGCAGCGGTAATCACCGTTCTCATCGTCGAGGAACGGCAGCCAATTTTTCTGCCAACCTTCGTGGGGGTGGTCGTCCAGCTCCTTCTTGGCGTCGGCGATTTCCTCGGTGTTCATGAGCATCCAGTTCTGCTCGAAAGCGCCCGGCACATCCGGGTTCTGGCCATTATGCCACATCAGCAAGGCACGCAGTTCCTCCGGCAAAGGCTTGCCCAGTTGGGCCGCCAGGGCATCGCATTCCGCCGACGTCGCGCCGGGCTGGAGTGCTTGTTGGAAGCGCTCGCGCTTCGAGTTCATCCACTGATCCAGGCGAGCCAGCAACACCGTCACCTTGTCCGCAGCGGTCGCCAAGGAGGACGGAGCAATCGGCTCCGAGCGGGGAGCGTTCGCCGTCCCAGCTGGCTTCTTCTCCGCGGGCGGATGCTCCTCGCTCGCGGTAGGTTTTTCCGCCGCCTTCGGCCCCCCCTTCCGCACCGCGTCGATCGCTTGCTCAACCTGATCGGCCGGCGGCTCTTGGCCGGCGTTGGCCACGCAAGCGCATAGACAAGCTGCCCAGCTCATGGTTTGCGGCGGCCGCCGCCCCCCCACTGGGCGCACCGAGAGGCCGTCCTTGCTCAACGTCAGGGCCAACCGTTCGCCGCCCACTTCGATTTCGCGGGTCAAAGCTCGGGTGAATTGCTGCATGACACTTACTCCCCTTCGGTTTTCGGTTTTCGGTTTTCGGTTTTCCGTTGTCTCCTGGGCCGAAAACCGAAAACCGAAAACCGAAAACCGATTCTTCGTCATCCTACCCGCGACAAGGCGGCGTGGACAGGCTTAACCCATCAGGCTACAACGAGAAGCGGTGAACCACGGGCGAGAATCAGGGAGGTACCTTATGCGACGTGTTGTGATGATCGTTGGGGCGGCGTGGCTGGCGGCGTCTACACCCGTGCAGGCCGGCGACCGCGACAAGGCGCTGGAGGTCATTCAGAAGGCGATCAAGGCGCACGGCGGGGCCGATGCGCTCAATAGAGCCCAGATTCGTTCGCGCAGCGGAGAGGGGGTCTTCTGTCTTGGCGGCGAGACGCGCTTTACCACCGAAGAAACCGTGCATCTTCCCGATCGCTGCCGTGTGGTCGCGGAACCGCAACGTGCTCGCATCATTCTCGTTCTCAACGGCAATCAGGGCTGGAACCAGCCCGGCGGCATGACTCAGGAGTTGTCTAAGGAAGAGCTGAAGCTGCGCAAGGAGGAATTATATGTGTGGTGGCTCATGAACTTGACGCCGCTCCTCAAAGACGAGTTTCAGCTCAAGCCGTTGCCCGGCGCCAAAGTCAACGGACAGGATGCCTCCGTTGTCCAGGTTTCCCACAAAGATTTCCCCGATGTCCGCCTGTTTTTCGACAACAAAAGCGGCCTGCTCGTCAAGAGCGCGCGCCAGGCCAAGGAAGCGGGAGTATCGGTCACCAAGGAATATTATTACAGCGATCACAAAGAATTCGACGGCATTAAAATGCCGACCAAGGAAATCACTGTCCTTAATGGCAGTACCAAGTTCAGCGAAGTTAAATTCAACAATTATAAGGTGATGTCCCGAGTCGAGGACAAACTTTTCGAGAGGCCGTGATCTTTGTTCCCATACGGGTAATTCCTGGTTAGCGACGCTTCGCAGAAGCGTCGCGAAGCGGAGACGCTTCTGCGAAGCGTCGCTAACCGAAAACAGGACCACGTACATGAGCATATCCGCAATTGGACAGCCTGCACTGCGGCAGCGCACATTCCTCGGCCACCCACTTGGCCTGTACGTATTGTTCCTCTCCGAGATGTGGGAGCGGTTTTGCTTTTACGGCATGAGGGCGCTGCTTATTCTGTACATGGTCAACTATTTCAAATGGTCGCAGAAAGATGCCTCGACTGTCTATAAGCTCTACACCAGTTTTGTCTACGTAACGCCAATCTTGGGCGGCTTTCTCGCCGATCGATACCTGGGCAACCGGGTCGCGGTCGTCATCGGAGCACTATTGATGGCGTTCGGCGAGTTCGCCCTGGCCTTCGAGGACTATCCCATCTTTTTCATGGCGTTGATTTTCCTGATTTTCGGCACTGGCATTTTCAAACCCAATATCTCCACGCAAGTCGGGCGTTTGTATCCCGTCGGCGACGGCCGGCGCGATGGGGCCTATACCATCTTTTACATGGGCATCAATCTCGGCGCCGGTCTCTCTCCCCTGGTGTGCGGCTGGTTGGCGGACAACACTCAGGGCGGCTATCACACGGGCTTCACGATGGCCGGCATCGGTATGCTCTGTGGCATCGTGATTTATCTGCTCGGCCAACCGCTCATCCACGAGATTCCCTCCGAGACCAGTGGTGTGGCAACGAAAGCGAAGACGGCTCCGGTCGCCCCCGATGCCATCCAGGCTGAACCTCCGCCGAGCGAAGCGGGGACCGAGACGAGAAGCACAGCCATCACCGCAACACCCATCAATAGGCCGATGACGGAGGCGGAAGCCAGCCGTGTCCCCTCCGTGCTGGGCGGCTTATCTTCGCTGGTGATGCCAACGATGTTGGTTGGCGCCGTCGTTGCTTTCGTTGCCGCGCCCGTGTTATGGTGGCTGAAACACCTGGACCAGTGGAACGCCCTCATGTTGGGCATCGCCGGGGTCTGCCTCGTGCTGTTCGCCTATGTGTGCGGCCAGGTGAGGGGCGGGCAGCGCGATCGCGTGTTGGCCATTCTCGCCTTGGGCGTGTTCGTCGTTTTTTTCTGGGCCGCGTTCGAGCAGGCGGGCAACGTCTTCACTCTATGGGCCGACAAAGACACGAACCGTTACCTGACGCAATCGCCTTCCAAGTATTCCCTGAAAGCCGCCGAGGTCAAGAAGGCGGAAACGACGGAAAGCGAGGAAGTCGAGCCGCCAGCGCAGGGGCTGTTCGATCGCTATCGCACCATGTTCCTTCTCAAACCCAATCCCTCCAGCAAGCCGACGCAGACCTGGGGCGAATGGTTCCGCGCGTCGCTCAATCCGATGCCCACAGCCTGGTTTCAATCGATCAACGCAGCGTGCCTCGTCCTCATGGCACCATTTTTCGCCTGGTTGTGGGTATATTTGGACAGCCGGGGTTGGCAGCCGTCGATCCCAACGAAAATGGTGCTGGGACTCGCTTTTATGAGTTTGGCGATGGTCGTCATGGTCGGCGCCGCCGACCGCGAGAACCAATCTTCTTCCGTCCCGCTTCAAGGAAGCAATTTGCCCAACGCGCTCAAGCTAGAGGAAGGCAAGATCGGCTTGGAGAAGAACGGCCAATTTGAGCCATTCCACGCCGGCCGGCTTACGTTCGATCCCGCGACGCGGACCCTTCACAGCTCCGGCGTGCTGACCGATAACGAAGCAAATTTGCTCATCGAGAGCACCGCGCCGCCGGCTTACCGCGAGAAGGTGGAGGAACTGAGGAAGGCATCGGCGAAGATCGATGGCAGACAAGTGAAGTCCGTTGAGGTGCAATTGGAGGAACCGCCGCCGGGCTTTGACATAACATGGTCCGGCCTGGACCCATCCGTGATCCGCTACGATGCCAAGAAGGGCACGCTCATCGCCCGCAAGACGATGGCCGAGAAGGAGGTCAAGGGACTGCTGGTGGCCGGCGGCGATCCGCAATTCCGCGCCACCGTGGAGCAGCTGTATGCTGCCTCGAATCAGTTCCGCGTCAGCCCGTGGTGGCTGATTTGGACATACGTTTTGGCCACGATGGGTGAATTGTGCTTGTCGCCCGTGGGCCTGTCGATGGTGTCGAAGCTGGCCCCCGCGAAATTCGCCACCATGCTCATGGGGGTGTGGTTTTTGACCAACGCCTTCGGCAACTTCGTGGCTGGGGCGCTCGGCGAAATCTGGGGCACTATCCCTCCCATCCAGTTTTTCTTGTTGTCCGCCGCGGTGGTCGCGGGGGCGGCGCTGATCTTGCTGGTGCTGGTGAGGATCGTTACCCGCGCCATGCACGGCGTCAAGTGAGCGAACGGCCGGCGTCAGCCGGCTGGTAAGGGCATCTACCAGCCGGCTGACGCCGGCCGTTCGCCAGTTTGTTAAGGCAGCTTATGACACGCTCGAAAACCTGGACCTTGACCGATGTGCAGGGCGATGTCTGGCTGGACAGCTTCGCCGCCGGCAATGATACGCTTCACCTGCCCACCGCATTCGATTGGTCGCTGCGCAAGCGCACCCTGCGCGGCGGTCTGCGTGATGGTCTCGATCTGATCGAGGTCCACAACGGCGTCCTGGCGTTCACGATTTTGCCGACGCGCGGCATGGGGCTATGGCGCGGCGACTATCGCGGCCATCCGCTCGGCTGGCGTTCTCCAATCGTTGGACCCGTTCATCCCAAGTACGTTCAACTGACCGACCGCGGCGGTCTCGGCTGGCTTGCCGGCTTCGATGAATTGCTGTGTCGCTGCGGCCTGGCTTCCAACGGCCCGCCCGGCAACGACGACGGCACGCCCTTGACCCTGCACGGCCGCATCGCCAACTTGCCGGCCCAAACCGTCGAGGTCCGCGTCAATCTCGATCCGCCCTATGAGCTGAGCGTCACCGGCGAAGTCGAGGAAGCCGCTCTGTTTTATCCGCATTTCCGTTTGGCCACCACCTACACGACGGTCCCCGGCTCAAACCGGCTGGTGATTCACGATGTCGTCACCAACCGTGCCGCGCGCCCGGCCGAGATGCAACTGCTCTACCATTGCAATCTCGGCCCGCCCTTTCTCGAAGCCGGCAGCCGGGTGCTAGCCCCCATCCGCGAGATGGCCCCGCAGACGCCCCGTGCCGCCGAGGGCATCGACACCCACGAAACCTACGCCGGCCCCCTCGTCGGATTCGCCGAGCAGGTCTACCTGTACGATCTACTCGCCGACGTGCGCGGCCACACGCTCGCCTTGCTGGTCAATCCCACCGCCGACCGCGCCGTGGCCCTGCGCTTCAATCGCCAGGAGTTGCCTTGTTTTACAGTGTGGAAAAACACTGGAGCGATCGAGGACGGCTATGTCACCGGCCTGGAACCGGCGACGAATTATCCGAACTTCAAGGGTTTCGAGCGAAAACAGAACCGCGTGCCGCTCCTGCCGCCGGGCGGCCGCTGGGAGTGCCGCTGGATGTTGGAAGTCGCCGACAACGCTCCGGCCGTGTCCACGCTGATGTCCGAGGTCGCCACCTTGCAGGCCCAGGCCCGCGCCGTCATCCATCGTACACCGCAGGCGCGATTTTCACCGACGTGAGGTTTCACCATGCACCGCTTGCTCACGGTTTTGCTCGTACTCTCGCTCGCCGTTCCTTGCTGGGCAAGAGAGGCCAAACCCAACGCACTGACACCGAAAGAGATCGCCGAAGGGTGGATTTTGCTCTTCGATGGTGAGACGACGTTCGGTTGGGATGCAGCAGGAAAACCCGCAGTACGCGAAGGTGTCCTAATCCACGGCAGCGATCAGGACGTTCGTGCCTCCACAACAACGGCATTCCGCGAGTGTCATTTGAAGTTTGAATATCTCATTGAGAAGACGGCGAAAGAAGCTGGACCCGTTACCTGGCGATCATTCCCACATGCAAAGCTTGCACATCTCGCTAGCAATAAAGGTTGGAATTCTACCAGCGTTGAGGTCAGAGGTGGGAGGAAACCAGGTTATACTACCCAACAAATATCTTTTGACGTCCCCAAAGGCAACAAGCTATCATTGCGCAACGTCAAGCTCAAACCGTTGGGCATGAAACCGATCTTCAACGGCAAAGACCTATCGGGCTGGAAAAAATTCGACACCGATCCCAATCGCGCCAAATCCGAATTCAGCGTCACGAAAGACGGCTGGCTGAGCATCAAGAATGGTCCCGGCGATTTGCAATCGACCGGCGAATGGGCCGATTTCGTGTTGCAATTGGACTGCCGGACCAACGGCGACTATCTCAACAGCGGCGTCTTCTTCCGCTGCATCCCCGACCAATATCAGAACGGCTACGAAGCACAGGTTCAGAACCAAAAAGCGAAACAGCCTAAGACATACACCATCGACGAATACGATCCGAAGACGCATGATTTGAAAGGCAAGCAAAAGGTCGAGAATTGGTCGCAGGATTACGGCACAGGCGCGATCTATCGACGCATCCCGGCGCGGCGATCCGTGGCCAAGGACCGTGAATGGTTCACGATGACCGTGATCGCGCGCGGCCGGCACATCGCCACCTGGGTCAACGGTATTCAGGTATTGGACTGGGACGATAATCGGCCGGAGAACGAGAACGCCCGTAACGGTTGCCGGTTGAAAAAGGGACCGATCAGTTTGCAGGGCCACGATCCCACCACGGATCTCAACTTCCGCAATATCCACATCGCCGATTTGAACTAAAGAGAGCTAACCACAGAGTCACAGAGAACACAGAGGAAGGCACAGAAATAAAAACAAAAAATCCAGCTAATCATCGCACCTATGGATCTTTGATTTCCTCGTTCCCACGCTCCTGCGTGGGAACGCACGCTTGGACGCTCTGCGTCCCGTCCCGCGAGGAGGCAAGACGCGACGCGGAGCGTCGCATGCTGGCGTTCCCACGCAGGAGCGTGGGAACGAGAGGGTGGCTTCTCCAAGCTGGACTCTGTACATATTTGTTCTTTCTCTTCTTTTCTGTGATTTTCTCTGTATCCTCTGTGACTCTGTGGTTAGCTCTCTTCTTACGTTCGGACGGCGATGGCGTGGGCGACGGCGTAAGCGCGGCAATGAGACATTGACAACAGGATGTCGCTGATCCGCTCGCTTTGGGCGATGTCCTTGGCCGCGCCGCACAGCATGACTTTCGGCCGATTGCTTGATTCCATGCGCACCTCCATGTCGGTCCACGACAGGCCGCGCCGCCACGGCAAGCCCAGGCATTTCAGGATCGCTTCCTTGGCCGCCCAGTGCGCGGCGAACTGTTCCGTTTGTCGCTGCCGCGACCGGCAATAAAGAATCTCTCGCTCCGTGTACACCCGCACAAGGAACAGCTCGCCGTGTTCCTCGATCATGCGCCCGACACGCAAACATTCGACAATGTCGGTGCCAATCCCCACGATTTCCATGACGCCCCCCTTTCCCCCTCTCGTGGGCTGCTGCTGATCTTAGCAAAGGAGTGCTATCCGGGTACAATCCCTCTCATGGAGAGACCGAGTAGGCGAACGGCCGGCGTCAGCCGGCTGGTGAAAGCGGACCAGCCGGCTGACGCCGGCCGTTCGCAAGGAAGGAGAGAAACCGGAATGGCACACAATGCCGAACAGGATCTCTTGTCCGATCTGACGCCGGCGCAGCGCGAGGCGGTCACGCATTTCGAGGGACCGTTGCTCATCCTTGCCGGTCCCGGCAGCGGCAAAACGCGCGTCATCACGCGCCGCGTCGCCTGGCTGCTCCAGCAGGGCGTTCGGCCCAGCAACATTCTGGCCATCACCTTCACCAACAAGGCCGCCGGCGAGATGCGCCAGCGCGTCGAGGCGATAGTGCCCGGCAGCCGCGTCTGGATCAGCACGTTCCACAGCTTCGGGGCACGACTGCTCCGCCAGTACGCCGACCGGCTCGAACTCGATCGCAACTTCACCATCTACGATCAGACCGATCGCGCCCGCATCGTCAAGATGGCCCTGGAAGACGCCGGCATCGACAATGCGAAGTTCTCGCCGGACACCATCGCCGCCGCCATCAGCAAGGCGAAAAACCAGCTCCTCAGCCCCGATCGCTTCGCCGAGCGCGCCCGCGATTTTTACGAGAAAACCGTCGCCGGCCTTTACCCGATTTACGAGAAACGCCTGCGCGACGCCAACGCCCTCGACTTTGACGATCTGCTGTACTGGCCGGCCCTGGCGCTGAAACACGACAAGGAACTGCGCGCGGAATTGGACGCGCGCTTTCGCTTTGTGTTGATTGACGAGTATCAGGATACGAATCAGGCACAATATGCGATTGCACGCGGGCTATCGGTCGATAATCCGAACCTGTGCGTGGTAGGCGACCCAGATCAATCGATTTATAAGTTTCGCGGCTCAGATATCCGTAATATCCTTGATTTCGAGCGTGATTTTCCCGATGCTCGTGTGCTACGGCTAAACACCAACTACCGCAGCACGAAAGCGATTCTACACGCGGCGGGACATCTCATCGCCCACAATCGGCAGCGAAAGCCGATGGCTCTCGTCACCGATAATCCGCAGGGCCAGCCGGTGACGGTGTTGACGTTCGACACCGGTGTGGACGAGGCGGAGGGAATCGCTCGCCGCATTCGGGAAGCGGTCGAGGCGGGCAAACGTTCCTACCGCGATTTTGCCGTGTTTCTCCGCGTCAACGCCCTGTCGCGCGGACTAGAAACGGCGTTCGTGCAGCATCGTGTGCCGCACCAGATCGTCCGCGGCCTGGCCTTCTTCGAGCGCAAGGAAAACCGCGACATCCTTGCCTACCTGCGCCTCATGGTCAATCCGCGCGATGATATATCCTTCCTGCGCATCGTCAACGAACCGGCGCGCGGTATCGGCAAGGTGTCGCTCGACCATCTGCGCGAGTATGCCGCGCCGCGCGAGATGAGCCTGCTGTCGGCGGCGGGGGAAGTAGGCAAAATCAAAGCCATCAAGGGCAAGGCGTCCTCGGGCTTGCGCGATTTTCACCAGCTTATCACCGAGCTGCGAACACACCTGGAAGCGCAGCCCGATGAGGTCATTCGCCAGGTCCTCGATATGAGCGGTTATCGAGACATGCTCCGCCGCAGCGACGATGATGCAGATCAAGAGAGGTTGGCCAACATCGAGGAACTCATCACGGCGGCGAAGCAGTTCGCGGCCGAGGACGGCAGCCGGACCATCGGCGATTTCCTGGAGAACATCACGTTGGCCAGCGACGTGGACGGCTGGGACGAGCGGCAGGATTGCGTCTCGATCATGACGCTGCACGCCGCCAAGGGGTTGGAGTTCCCCGTCGTTTACATGGTCGCGGTGGAGCAGGGCTTGCTGCCGCACGAGCGCAGCATTGCCCGCCCCGAGGAACTGGAGGAAGAGCGGCGGCTTGCCTTCGTGGGCATGACGCGCGCCAAGGAGGAACTGTATCTCTGCCATGCTCGCAGCCGCGATTTTCGCGGCCAGACGGTGTATCCGGTGGAAAGCATGTTCTTCCGCGATCTGCCGGGGGAAGCAATCGAACACCTCGATTCGTCCGGCGGAAACTATGCGCCAGCCGCTTTCGACGAGTGGCGCGGCGGCGGCGCGGCGGCAGAGCAGGGCTGGAACGACGCCGGCGTGCGGCCCAAGCCGATCCCGACCCGCGCTCCCGAGGGGGGCGAGGGCCACGGTTTCGTCAGCGGGATGCTGGTGTGGCATGCCAACTACGGCATGGGCCGCATCGTCGAGGTAAGCGGGCACGGAATCTTGCGCCGCATCAAGATCCGCTTCTCCACCGCCGGCGAACGAACATTCATCGCGGACAAAGTAAAGCTGGAAATCGTGCGGAAAACGTGAGGAACGGCGAACGGCCGGCGTCAGCCGGCTGGTTGTAGCCGTTACCAGCCGGCTGACGCCGGCCGTTCGCCGTTCCTCACGGCTGGCGTGGGACCGTAGATGGTTTCCGGCCTGGGCAGCGAGTTGAAATCGCACTGTGCCATGCGTTCGAGGATGACTTGCTCCAATTTGTAATCCCGGCCAATCGGGATCCAATTCGATTCGTAAATGGGCTGCTCGATCACCTCGAATTGTCGCTCGATTGTGCTGTTCATGCGGAACGAAGCGGCGCCGGCGGTGGCCCGTACAGGACTTGGAAGGTCTTCCAGCTCTTTTAACACCTTCACATCGATGTAATAGCCGCCCTCGTCGGCGGTCGTGATGAGCAAGATGCAGCGATGGCGGATCGACTGGAAATTGGCCAAGAGACGCTGATAGAAATCGGGACTGCCCGGCTTCCACGGCTGTTCGAGGCCGGGCGCCACGGACGGCTGCGTTTCGATGCGGCCTTCATAGCGATTGGTATAGGCGATCTCGAAGAAGTCATCGACCACGTCGAGGGCCTTTTCGAAAATCTTGCCGTACACTTCCGGCTGCGGCCCCTGGGGTAGATACAGCGGATTTTCCTGAGCAACGGGCGCTTCGGGACGGAGGATGGTGGGGTTTTCCCGCAGCGGCCCAGTCGAGCAACCAGCCAGCGCAAGGGCGAGAATGGCCGCGCCCTTGACGAGAATCAGCCGGCGATTGATGCGACCCATACAGCCCCTCCGCCGCCCGCAGTGCAGCCGGCGGCGACGGACGGCGTGTTGCGCCCGCTCTGCTCGCGGTCTGCCAAAATGCGACGCCGGCCTCGACGTTCAGACTAAGGGGCGGTCTTATGCCAAAGGGCAAAGGCAGTGTCAAGGTAGAAATCGCTTACCGGCGAACATGCTGCGGGCTGGTGAAGAAAAGGCGGCGCGGGTAAAATCATGTTGTGGAATCTCACCACAGCCCCGCGCCGCACTGATGGGCTTGATAACGGCGCATGAAAGGATGAGTGATGTCAAACTGCGTCAGGCCATTGCGCTGGAAGCGGCTCGCCTGATGTACGAACGGATCGAGTCTGAGTATTTCACTGCTAAACGCAAAGCCGCCAAGCGACTCTGTCGCCGCGGCGTCAAACCCGAAGATCTTCCCTCCAACGCCGAGATTCGCGAGCAAATCCAACTCTTCGCCCGCATTCACGAAGGCGACAAACGCACCGAGAATCTGCGCGATATGCGTCTGGAAGCGCTGCGGATGATGCGGCTTTTGCGCGCGTTTCGTCCGCGGCTCATCGGCTCCGTGATGACGGGCCATGTCCGCAAAGGCTCGGACATCGACCTGCACGTTTTCAGCGACAGCCCCGCTCTCATTACCGATGTCCTCGAACAGGCCGGCTGCCAGTACGACCTCGAACGCAAGCAAGTGGTCAAGCACGGCGAGTCCCGCGTCTTCACGCATATTCACGTGTACGATCGCTTCAACTTTGAATTGACCGTCTACCCCGAAGACAAAGCCCACTACGTCTTCAAAAGCTCAATCACCGGCAAAGCCATCGAGCGCGCCTCGATCCGTGAGCTGGAGGAACTGTTGGCCAAGGAGTACCCGGACCTGAACCTTGACGACGAATTGCGGGCGGCGGAAGCGGAGACAGACCCGTATCCGGTGTTCCGCATGCTTTTGGCGCCCCTGGAAAACGTGCATGAATCGCCCGTTCATCATCCGGAAGGCGATGTGCTGTATCACTCGCTGCAAGTGTTCGAGCAAGCCCGCGACCGCCGTCCCTACGACGAGGAGTTTCTCCTGGCGGCGCTCTTGCACGATGTCGGCAAGGGACTCGATCGCGGCAATCACGTCGAGGCCGGCTTGCAAGCGCTCGACGGACTCATCACCGCACGAACGCGGTTTCTCATCGAACATCACATGCACGCTCACGATTATCGTCAGGGCAAGCTCGGCGCTCGGCTGCGGCGCGAGCTGGAAGCGTCGCCGGACTTCGAGGAATTGATGCTACTTCACGAATGCGATGTTGACGGCCGAGTCCCCGGGGCCGCCGTGTGTTCGCTCGATGAGGCGCTTGATTACCTGCGAGACCTGGAACGAACGAATGGATAAGCCAGCCTGTCCGAGCCGCGCACGCAGCGCAGCGGAGTAAGCGGTCGTGCCATGCCGCCGCTTACTCCGCTGCGCTGCGTGCGCGGCTCGGACAATCGAGTTTTCACCTCACGTAAGATGGTTCATCCTTGTCGTAATACATGAAGAAATCGCGCGGGCTGCGGGCGTAGGGATGCGTGGGGAAAGTGGGCGAGCCGGCCGCGCCGGGACCGCCGCCGGGACCGCCGCCGGGACCGCGATTAGGAGGTCCGGGCACCATGCCCTGGAAGGGTGGATACGGCGGATAGACGCAATGGGCCGGTCCGTAGTTCAATCCGCAGATGCTCGTCCAGTAGTATCCCGGATTACACATATCCGGCGCCTGGGGGATGGGCGGATAGTAGCATCCGCATTGGGGTTGAGCTTGCGCCAGCCCTGCCGAGAAGGCCAGGCACAGGAACGCTCCAAGTCCGACGTACCGTTGTCTCATGGCGACTCCTTTCGGGGAGGGGGGATCCGTGAGGGAGACGCTTCGTCTCCCAGCATCCAAACCTACCCCACAAATAAGGAAACGCCGCTGAATTGCTGGATTTTTACCCGAGATTCCAGGTCTGGTGGGAAGGGCCGCGCGGAGAATGACGGACGTGAGGAAACAAGAGGCCGACCTCGGTTCAGTTCTGAGTTTCAAGTTCTGCGTTCTGAGTTCGAAGACTCAGAACGCAGAACTTGAAACTCAGAACTGAGGAGGGCACGGATACCGGAGAGGGGCTTAATACCCACCCGGACCAGGCATCATCGCCGGGCCGCCGCCGTAGCCAGGGGCGCAGCCGGGGCCGACGGGCGGTCCACTGGTGCAGGCGTTGGGAACGGCCCATTGCATGTTGGGCACCACGAATACCGGGGCGTAGTTGATACGGCCGCAGCAGCCGCCAGGACCGCCGCCGCAACCGCCATTGATCTGGTAGCCGTGGTTCTTGTAGTACGCCACCCAATCGATGTGATCGAGGGCGCAGTAGTAGTTTTTCAGGGCGTCGTAATAGTCATGCCAGAACTTTTGCAGACGCTCTTCTTCGCACGTAAGGCATTTGTAGCGCTTGGCGAAGATGTTCCAGCAGGGTTGATACCCGCTGTAGGTCAACGCGCTCCAGCTAGCGTGTGATTGGCTGGTGCTCAGGGCCAGTCCCAGCACGGCGCACGCCATCAAGCCGATCCGTTTCATCGCGACTCCTTTCACAGGGAAGACCCCAGTCCGTCCACGGGGGCGGCAGTCAGCCGGGGGCGCTCCATCGTCCCCTGTCCGATACCCGTGCGGGGGTGACTCTAACGCAATGCGGCCTTTTTATTCCTCAGTAGCGCCGCATCCGGCACATTTAGAATCGACCGATGCGGCAAAGAAGTGCGGAGAAAACGACTGCATGAGCCGTATGGGGAACTTGCCTTTTGAGCATATCAGGCAAAGTCGGCAAAAAGACGCGCGCTTGCGCCAACCCTCTATCTTTCCGGGCGAGCGGGTCGCGTAAGCGCCCCGAGTTCGGCAAACACTCGGGGCGCTTACGCGACCCCGCTCGCCGTCACCGCAGTAGATCGCGCTCGACTCGTTCGATCAGCTCGCGGACCCGGATGCGACGTTGGCCCAGAGATAGCTCGGCGTCCGTATCGAGCCATTGGCGGACCTTCTTCTCAGCGGCGACGGCGGTGCTGTGATTGCGGCCGCCGAAGTGCTTGCCGATCTCGCTGTAGGATGAGGCCGTGTGCTTGCGCGCCAGGAACATGGCCGCCATGCGCGGATGGCTGACCGCCCAGGCCCGGCCCTTGGACTGCAAAACGCCCTGCTCCAGCCGCAGCACGGCGCAGACGGCCCGATCGATGTCGGCCAGCTGCACGACGCGCACCGCATGCCGCAACAGGTCCGCCAGCGCCTCGCGCACCAAAGCGATATCGATAGCTCGGCCCGTGACTCGGCTGTAATGGCGGATGCTTTGCAGTGCGCCTTCCAACTCGCGGACGTTGCCGCGCAGCTGACTTGCCAGGAAACGGATAACCTCGTCGGGCAGCGGTTTCTCGCCCTTCTGCGAGCACTTCCTGCGTAGAATCGCCAGCCGCGTATCGGTGTCGGGCGGCGTCAGTCCCCAGATCACACCGCCCAAGAGGCGATCCGTCAATTCCGGCGTGAAATCGTCTGCCAGCTGCGGATGGCAATCGCATGTCAGCACTACTTGCCGGCCATCAGCCAGTAGGGCGTCGAAGGTGTGAAGAAACTCCATCACCGTGGCCTTTTTCGACGCCAAAAAATGCAGATCGTCCACGAGCAGCGCGTCGCATTCGCGGAAGTGCTTGCGAAAGCTGCTCAGATTTTTCATCCGCAGAGCCTGCACGAAGCGATTGGTGAAGTCTTCGCTAGTTAGATAGACGACGCGCCAATCGGGATGGGCGCGGCGCAGGCCGGCGTAGATGCCTTCGAGCAAGTGCGTCTTGCCGGTGCCAACCGGCCCATGCAGGACAATAGGATTGGCGCCTTCGCCCGGTTCCTCGACGACGCTCTGGGCAGCGGCGTAGGCTACTCGATTGCACGGCCCGATGACGAAATCGCTCAAGCGATGCCAGCGGCGCGTACGGCGGGAATTAGTGGAGCCGCGACCGTCAGGGAGCGGTGATTCTACTTGCTCCGCTCTCTGACGGTCGCGGCTCGGCTTTGGCTCCGCTTCTTGACGGTCGCGGCTCGGCTCCGCTCCCTTACGGTCGCGGCTCTGCGCCTGCCGCGCTTCGTCTTGCTCGCGCCGCGCTGCTTGAAATAGTTCCGGATCGATAACGAAACGCACCTGCATCGCCTGGCCGAACACTTCTTGCGCGGCGGCGGCGGTTGCCGGGCCGAAGCTCTTTTCCACCCATTCGCCGAAATGCCGATTGGGTACGCCAACCGTCAGCTGATCGTCTTCCCAGCGAAAGCGGGTTCGGCCCTCAAACCAGAGCTTGTAGCGTGGTTCGCCAATGCGCCGGACGATTGCTTGCTCCAGCGCCTGAATTACAGTGCGTTCACGGACAGTCACGGGCGTCCCCCGGCGCGCAGTCGATCTGCGAAAGAAGGTCCGTTCTTGGCTGGGAAGAGAGATTCGGCCCGCGGACAGGACGGAAACCTGTTTCGGCACGGTCCCACGCTAGGATGGGCAATTCTAGACTGCGAACGCCGCTTCGCCAACAGCAGATAATCGCTTTTCGACTTGTGGCGACGATGCCGGTGCGCCATTCTCGGCACCTTCGTTCCGAAGCGGTTTAAACTACTGCCGAGCGGGGCGTTATCACGCCCCGCTCACCAGCTGCGCCAGATAAACCACGCGCTGATCGTAAGGCTCAAACCCCAGGGAGCGATACAGGTTCCAGGCCGGATGATTGCGTGCATCGACCGACAGCGTGACAGAGGGCACATCGGCGGCGCGGGCCTCGCACAGGGCGTGTAGCAGCATCTCTCGGCCGAAGCCGTGCCGCCGTGCTTCCGGAACCACGCCCATGTAGGCCAGCTCCCAATCCCCGCTTTCCGGCATTTCCGTCATCATCAGTACGCCTACCGGCTCGCTGCCGTGGCGGACCAACCACCAGCGCTCGGGGTCATACGCCCCCTGGGCGCGATGGCCTTCGAGCACCTCGTCGATACTGCGGACGCCATTGACCTCCGGGCAGTCAAGCGTGTTCTCATAGGTGCGCAGCAACGTCTGCTGAAACGCGGAATCGCCATCGTAAGCCTGATAATCCAGGCGAGCCGGGGTGTTCAGGTGGTGAACCGGCAAGTTCAGCTGGTGCCGCATGTACCACAGGCGCGTGACGGCCGAGAAGCCGTTGCGCAGCAGCGGGACGGCGAGGAACGATTCTTCGGGGGCGAGCAGCGTTTGTACCAGTTTCACGCCGCGCTGCCGAAGCCAACCACGGGCATGCCGCAGCAGGGCATCTTCCAATTCCGTGGCTCCGTCTTCTACCGCGCCGGGCGGCCAAAGAAGCGCGGTGCATCCAGGGACCGGCAAGCAAAGGAGGGCGCCCCGCGGACTCGCCGCGCCGCGCACGAGGAAAAGCCCCTGCGGATTCAGTTCGCCGCGCTGGAGCAAATGCAGGGCGTTGACACAGCGATGCTCGCGCTCCTCGGGAGGAAGATACTGAAAAATCAGGCGGAACGCGGCCCCCCAGTCTTCGGTGCGCGCGGGTTCCGGCACGGCGTCCATCGGCTTATCTCCAAACACGGCGATGTCATTGCATTATAAGCACTCAGCGATCAGCACTCAGCAATCCGCAGCTGGGCTTCGCTGATCGCTGAGTGCTAATCGCTGATCGCTAAAAACGAACGGAACCCGGCGCGGGCCCGGGTTCCGTCGTGACGGGGTGAAGGAGAAGCTCGTTGTGGCTTACGGATGATCGGCCGCCGCTCCGCAGGCGCAGCCGTCGCAGCCGCGATAGCATTCGTTGGGGAAAGTATTCCGCAGGCCGCTGCCTTCATAGCACTTGGGATTCAGGAAGAATAAATAGGGCTTCATCACGCCCTTGTATTGGCAGCTATTGCAGCAATTGGTGCAGGCGAGCACGTGCTCCTTGGGAAAGTACGTGGCCCAGGCAAGCAAACGCCGGCAAAAATGGCCGTTCTTTTTCCCTGGGCAGCATACACCTCCCGGAGGTGGGCCGTATTCGGGCATTGATCCCGGCCGCGCCAAGGCACGGACGCCGGGCGTCGAGACGTTGAACCAGTTGTTGGGCGGCGGTTGCTGCGGGGCCGGCTCGGGAGCGGTTTTCACCGCTTCTTGCAACTGCTGCTGGGCGGACGCCTTTGTGGAGGACAAGGCAAGAAACATCAAAGCCGCGACCACGAGGGAGCGGTGAATCCGCCGTTCTCCGAGTTTCGCCATCCGATTCCGAAGATCGCTTTTCATCACTTTGCCCTGTGTAACTTGTCATCCACGGCTACTGGCCTCATCCATTCCAAGGATTCGGCAATCGGCAAGCGCCGAGGCGAGCGAAATCGGTGAATGCGGAGAGAATGCACTGGACAGGTTGGCATATCAGGGAGAGCTTGCCCCATCGCGCTGATTTTGCCATCCCCCGCTTGTTCCTCGTTGACACCTCCATCGTCTTCCCCTAACAACAACACCATCCCCGCTAATTCCGCAAGGAGGTCCAATCCCGTGGCCAAACGCTGTGTGCTGATAATGGTGCCCCTCTTCGTAATCGCGGCCCTGCTCCACGCCGATGGACCAGGCGATAATCTACCCGATAAGGTTCGGCCCGTTCCGCCGCCGGGCATCAAGATCGATGACGCCGTCCGTTCCGAGCTGCAAGCCGGTGTGGATGCCTTGGGCAAGGAAATCGAGCAGCTGCGTCAAGATTTGAAGGGCAAACCAGCGCTTCTGGAGCTGCTGCCGGATGTGCAAATCTTCCACAACGCCGTCCGCTACGCCCTGACCTACGAGGAGTTTTACGACCAGAAGCAAACGTCCATCGCCCACAAGCTGCTCGCCCAGGGCACGGAGCGCGCCCAGCTGCTTCGAGATGGCAAGATTCCGTGGACGACGGCGGCCGGCCTGATCGTGCGCGGCTACCAATCGAAGATTGACGGCTCGGTACAGCCTTACGGTCTGGTGGTGCCAGTTTCCTATCAGGCGAACAGCCCCTATGAGCATCGCCTCGATATCTGGTGTCATGGCCGCGGGGAGAAGCTGACGGAGCTGGCGTTCCTCAACGATCGGCAGTCGTCGCCTGGCGAGTTCATGCCCAAGAACGCTTTCGTGCTCCACCTGTATGGCCGCTATTGCAATGCCAATAAGTTCGCCGGCGAAATCGATTGCCTGGAGGCGCTGGCCCACGTTCGCAAGCACTATTCCATCGACGAGAACCGCATCGTCATGCGCGGCTTCTCGATGGGCGGCGCGGCGTGCTGGCAGTTCGCCGTGCATTACGCCGGTCTATGGGCGGCGGCCGCTCCCGGCGCTGGATTCAGCGAAACCGCCGACTTTCTCAAGGTTTTCCAGCGCGAAAAAGTGCAGCCAACCTGGTACGAAAAGAAACTCTGGCACTGGTACGATTGCACCGACTACGCCGCCAATCTTTTCAATTGTCCCGTCGTCGCCTACAGCGGCGAGAACGATAACCAAAAACAGGCCGCCGACATGATGGCCGCCGCCATGAAAAAGGAGGGCATGAAGCTCGTCCACTTAATCGGTCCCAAAACGGGCCATCGCTACGAACCCAAGACCAAGGCGGAGCTAAACCGCCGCATCGACAGCATCGTCAAGCACGGCCGCGATGTGGTGCCGGCGCATGTGCTATTTACCACCTGGACGCTGCGCTATCCGCAAATGCGCTGGGTGCGGATCGACGGCCTGGAGAAACATTGGTCGCGGGCCGACGTGGACGCATCGATCGGCGATGGCATCACGATCAAGACAAGGAATGTCGCGGCGCTGACGATTCACTTCGAGCCAGGTTCGTGCCCGATAGAGGCGCTGGAAAAACCCGAAGTGACGATCGATGACGACGAGGAAACAATCAAAGGCGTGCCGCCGGTGCTGTCGGATCGTTCGTGGACGGTCCACTTTCGCAAGAAGGACAACACCTGGGAAGTGGTCGAGAAAGCCGACGACGGCACGCTGCGCAAGCGGCCCGGATTGCAAGGGCCAATCGACGACGCCTTCATGGATAGTTTTCTGATGGTGCGGCCGACCGGCCCCGCGTTCAATGACAAGGTCGGCGCCTGGGCATCGGCCGAGATGAAACACGCCGTCGATCACTGGCGAAAGCAGTTCCGCGGCGAACCTCGCATCAAAGACGACGCCGCGGTCTCGGACGCCGACATCGACGAGCACAATCTCGTACTCTGGGGCGATCCGAGCAGCAACAAGATCCTGGCCAAAATCGCCGATAAACTCCCCATCCGCTGGGACCGCCAACAGATCAAACTGGGTGAGGCGACGTTCGCCGCCGAGCATCATGTGCCGCTTTTGATTTATCCCAACCCGCTCAATCCGAAGCGCTACGTCGTCCTCAACAGTGGTTTCACTTTCCGCGAGTATGATTATCTCAATAATGCGCGACAAGTGCCGAAGCTGCCGGACTTCGCGGTGATCGACGTGAACACGCCGCCGTCATCGCGTCTGCCGGGCAAGATCGTGACGGCCGGGTTCTTCGATGAGGAGTGGAAACTGGCGGAAAAGGATCGTTGAAATCGCTCGAATGTGTTTCGTTAGCCCAGCCCTTTAGGGCTGGGAATGGGCGAGCAGAGAGGACGGCATCGGGCCTTTAGGCCCTCCCCGCCAACCCTGCGGGGAGCGCCAAAAGGGGCTAAAGCCCCGAACGTCTACGCATTGGGCGCTCTCTCCCAGCCCTAAAGGGCTGGGCTAACGAAAACTACAGCTCTACCCGAATGGGCACACGCATCCCTATGTAATCGGTCTCAATCGTTTTCGGCTGGCTGCTTGAAAGCCGCCTCAATCGCCTCGACCCCGACCAGCGGCGCCTGGCAAGTGAAGTTCCGGCAAACATAGACCGTCACCGACCCTTGTGCTGTCTTCCCCGCCAGCAGCGGCAACAATTCGTCCAGCTTCTTCTCATCACTCCCCGGTGTCTTCAACGCCACCACCCGATGCGGCTGATACGGCCCACTCAACATCCGCAGCACACGACGAGTGTCCTCCGCCTCCGCATCACCGACAATTGCGATCTCCTGCACGGGTCCGAGATGGAAATCGAGAGCGAGTAGCATCTGTCCCGCCGCCAGCGGATGGGCGGCGAGCAAGCCGCGGTACAGCCGCAGTGTCGTCTCCGCCTTCTCTTGCAGATCCATGCGGCCGGTCAGCTTCACCAGACGCAGGAGCGCCGTCACGGCCATCGAGTTACCCGAGGGGATGGCGTTGTCGTGCGGATCTTTGCCGCGGGCGATGAGCGTCTCATGATCGCGGCCGGTGTAGAAAAAGCCGCCGTCGGCCGCGTCCCAGAATTGATCGATCATCACTTCGGCCAAATCCAGCGCCGCCGCAATCCAGCGCGGCGCGAATGTGGCCTCATACAGCGAAATCAAGCCGTCGATCACGAACGAATAATCTTCGAGATAGGCGTTCAGTTTCGGCTCGGAACCGGCGCTCCAGGTGCGCAGTAGTCGGCCATCGCTGCCGCGCATCCGCGTGAGAATGAAATCGGCGGCGCGAGCGGCGGCATCGGCATACTCGCGGCGGTCCAGCACTTGCGCCGCCTGGGCCAGCGCGCTAATCATCAGGCCGTTCCACGAGGTCAACGCTTTCTCATCGCGGCCCGGCCAAACGCGCCGCGAGCGGACCTCAAAGAGCTTGCGGCGGCTAGTATCGAGCCGGCTGCGCAAGTCTGCCTCGCTCAGACCACGGAGACGAGCATCTTGCGCGAACGTCTTGACGCGATTCAGGATGTTCTTGCCATGCTCCCAATTGCCCTCCGGCTCGACGCCATAAATTGCGTTAAAAAGATCGGTTTCGTCTTTGCCTAGTATCCGCTCCATCTCCGCCGCCGTCCAGACGTAGAACTTGCCCTCTTCGTCCTCGCTATCGGCGTCGAGCGTGCTGTAAAACGGACCGTCGGGGCTGGTCATCTCGCGCAGCACCCAGCCCAGCGTTTCTTCGATAATCTCGCGATAAAACGGCTCGCCGGTGGCCTGGAACGTCTCCAGGTAGCACGGCACGAGCAGGGCATTGTCATAAAGCATCTTCTCGAAATGCGGCACCAGCCAGCGCTCGTCCGTGCTATAGCGGGCGAAGCCGCCGCCGAGATGATCGTAAATGCCGCCCATCGCCATGTGGTCGAGGGTGATGCGGACCATCTCCAGGGCTTGCGCATCGTTGAAGCGTTTCCAACAGCGGAGCAGCACCCGCAAGTCCATCGGATGAGGAAACTTGGGCGCCTGGCCAAAACCGCCGTAGCGCGAATCGAAGGCGCGCACTAACCCGTTCAGCGCCTGCCGCAACACCGAAGCATCCAGCACGCCTTCTTCCATTTCTAGCCGGCCGAAGTCGCGCAAATGGCCGGTGATTTGCGATGCGGCTTCTTCAACATCGGCGCGGCGGGTTCGCCACACTTCGGCAATGTGCAGCAGCAGGCGTTTGAATCCAGGCCGGCCATAGCGATCGTCTGGCGGAAAATACGTGCCGCCGGTGAACGGTTTCAAATCCGGAGTCAAAAACACCGACATCGGCCAACCGCCCGAACCTGTCAACATCTGGACCGACGCCATGTAAATCTGATCGAGATCGGGCCGCTCCTCGCGATCGACCTTGATGCTGACGAAGTGGTCATTGAGGACTTTAGCGATCTCTTCATTCTCAAAACTCTCGTGTTCCATCACATGGCACCAGTGGCAAGCCGAGTAGCCGATGCTGAGGAAAATGGGCCGCTCGAGCTGCTGCGCACGCTCGAGCGCCTCCGCGCCCCAGGGATACCAGTCCACGGGATTGTGGGCGTGTTGCCGCAGATACGGGCTGGTTTCGTGGCTGAGCCGATTGGTGAATTTGGCCTGCGTCGTCATGAGAATCTCCCCGGGCGGCGTCCGCGTGGTCTCTTCAGGCATCTTATCAAAGCGCGATCCAACCGCGGCAAACCGGAGAACTACCCAAGATCGTACAATCTCGCCGTATGCTTATTTTTTCGCGTCCTGTCCACAGGTTGGCCGGCCGGCGATGGCGAAGAAGATCGCCAAGGCCAAGCATGTGGCAATGGAGACGGCGACCGAAACAAACGCCAGGCCAAAAGCGATTAGGTACATCACAGGACCAAACCGATACTGCTTTGAAATGCCCTCGATCTCCTCAGGATCGGCCGAGCCGAGCAGCAAGCACGGATGCTTTCGCAGGTGCCGCCATAGGCCGTTGAATGCCACGGCGATTATCACCATCGATGCTGTGTAAAAAGCGGCTGCCGTGGTTGCTTCGGAGCAGGCGAGGTGCTCGGCCAAGACAGCGGTCGGAAATGGAAGGAACGTAATGGTGAGGAGCAGAAACCCATTCCAGTAGAGAAACGGATAATCCGTGGTTCGCACCAGCCGGAAGATGCGGTGGTGATTGACCCACATGACCAGGATCGTGCCAAAGCTCATCACGAAAGCCAGGAAACTCGGCCACAATCCGAGCAGCTTGGGCCATAAACCGGCTGCGGTCAATTCAGCGACTTTGGGGACCTTGATTTCTAGTATTAGCAGCGTGATGGCGATGGCGATGACGCCGTCGCTGAAGGCTTCGACACGCCCCGTCTCTTTTTCGCCGTCATGCCGCGGATCTTCCATTTTCGGCCTCATCGTCTTATTTCTAGTCCGAGCCGCGCACGCAGCGCAGCGGAGTAAGCGGCCACGTAGGAACCGCTTGCTCCGCTGCGCTGCGTGCGCGGCTCGGAATCGTATGCGCGCTCAGCGCCGCATCAGTCCGAAGGCGAATTCGCCTCCCAGACCGCGCGTGAGGGCCAGATGAATCCACAGCATGGCATAAGGCTCCAGCAATCGCGCGACAACCAATCCCCCTGCGTCAATCGCCTCGAAGCCGATATCGGTGGCCAGTTTCATCACGGTTGGCTTATGCGCGGCATCATCGCCGCAGATAAATATAACCGCGCGCCGATCGCCGAAGATCGGATTGGCCATGATGTTGAAACCGACTTGATTGAAGGCTTTGTAAACCTTGGCGCCCTTGGCCCACTCGGCCACCTGCTCCGCGCCGGAAGTCGTATAGCCCAGGGCCAGGCCGCTGATGTCTTCCTTGAGCGGGTTGCTGCAATCCACAATGACCTTGCCCGCGAGGTTGCCGGCGGCTTGGATGGCATCGCGGGTCGCCGGCCACGGCGTCGCCAACACCACCACGTCGCCGGCCGCGGCTGCCTCGGCCACGCTGCCGGCGCGGGCCTTCCCTCCAATCGATTTCACAAGCTCCTGCGTCTTGGCGTCTTGGGGTCGTGGCACGCCGAAGAATACTTCGTATCCCTGCCGCGCCCATGCGCGCCCCAAAGTGCCGCCGACGTTGCCCGCGCCGAGAATACTGATTTTCATAGTGCCTCCTGGAGAAAGGGCCGGACTGCCCACCTCTGGCAATCCGTCCTCGGCATGGTAAGATACACCCGACCTTGGAACAAGTACGCGGAAAAAAGTGCGATACGTACTATTGTGTAAGTATGACCGAAATGAAAACGAATCCACCTCGCCACTATAACTGTCCCGTGGAAGCGACCCTGGACGTGATTGGGGGCAAATGGAAGGCCCTGATCCTGTTTTGGCTGCGCGATCGCGTTTGCCGCTTCGGTGAATTGCGGCGCCTGATTCCCGACATCAGCGAGCGCATGTTGACTCAGCAGCTCCGTGAACTGGAAGACCACGGCATCGTTCGCCGCAAGGTCTACCCCGTCGTTCCGCCCAAGGTGGAATACGCGCTGACGGCATACGGGCGGACGCTTCGGCCCATCACGGACCTCATGTGCGCGTGGGGCAAGAAACACATGCGGCGGTCCGAACGCGGGACGCGTTAGCTCTTCGAGGCCCTGCGCTTCTTGGCAAGTCATTGCCTCACGTTGGTCCGTACAATGGCTCAAGGACCGCCCGCAACCCTATGAGGCTTCTTCATGCCAAACCAGCCATTGCGCCGCCGTGCCTCCGATTACTTCCAGGATCTGCAAGACCGTATCGTCACCGCGTTGGAAAAGCTCGATGGCCAGGCGACCTTCCGCGAAGATTCGTGGCAGCGCGAGGGCGGCGGGGGCGGGCGCACGCGCGTCCTGGCCGATGGGAGCGTCTTTGAGAAAGCGGGCGTGAACTTCTCCGAAGTTCACGGTCACATGTCCGAGGAGTTCGCCCAGCAGATCCCTGGCGAGGGCCGGGAATTCACCGCCTGCGGCATCTCGCTGGTACTGCATCCGTGCAGCCCGATGGTGCCCACCGTCCACGCCAATTTCCGCTTTCTCACCAAGGGCGATCGGCAATGGTTCGGCGGCGGTGCCGATCTGACCCCGTTCTATCCCTATCGAGAAGATGTCATCCACTTTCACAAGATCTGGCACCGCGTCTGTACGCGCCACGAACCCCTGGTGAACTATGCTCATCTGAAAAAATGGTGCGATGATTATTTCTACTTGCCCCACCGTGGCGAAGCACGCGGCGTCGGCGGCATTTTCTTCGATTACCTCGACAGCGATTTGAAGGAACTCTTTAAGTTCGTGCGCGAGTGCGGCGACCATTTTCTGGAGGCGTACCTGCCCATCGCCGAGCGGCGCAAGGACGAGTCCTATACGGAGCAGCAACGGGCGTTTCAGGAATATCGCCGGGGACGCTATGTCGAGTTCAACCTGCTCTACGATCGCGGCACGATCTTCGGCTTGAAAACGGGAGGACGCACGGAATCGATCCTGATGTCGCTGCCGCCGCGCGTGCGCTGGGAGTATGATTATCATCCCGAACCCGGATCACGGGAGGCGGAATTGTACGAGGTGTACCTGAAACCGCGCGACTGGGCCAATGAGTAGCCGTGAGTCTCTCCCTGGTTCCTTGCAGAGAACTTGTGAAGTAGGTGCCGCGAGCCGAGCGGCACCACGGTCCGGCTCGGCGAGCCGGACTTACTTCACCAATCAACTGCAACGCTAGCGACTGCTCTCCTCTTGTTGGAGTCCCGCCAGGAATTGCAGCCATTGTTCGCGCTTGCGGGTTGGAGGAAACGGCCGCGGTTGAACAGGCTCTTCAGAACTCCAGACGATCTTGAACTGCCCTCGTTCGCCGATCTGGACGATACGCATCACCCTCCAAGCATATTGATTGTCCGGATCGATTCGTACCGGTCCACCGGGACCGTTGATTTGCAATCCCCGCAAGGCTGGACGCACCGCCGCGGGCTGGGAGTCTTTCGCCTCGGTCGCCGCACGTGCCCAGATACGAACGGCAACGTAGGCCGACTCCATCGCGTCCGTCACCATGCGATGACTGCCGAAACGCTTCTGGAACTTGTGGACGAACGCGGTGTTCTCCGGCCGGTTTTCGCTTGGAAAATAACTCCAGGCTGCGTAGTCGCCCTTCACGTGATCGACCGGCAAGGCCCGCAGTTCGTTCTCGCCGAGATGGAACGAAAGGGTGGGCGTCTTCTCCGGTGAGATGCCTGCGGCTCGCAAAGCGCGGAAAAACGCGACATTCGTGTCGCCGCTGATCGTGTTAAGAATCACGTCGGCCTGGCTGTCCGCTATCTTCGCCACGACGTCTTTGACTTCGCTGGTTCCAAGGGGGAAAAGCGTCGCGCCGACAAGGCGAGCATCGTGCGATTCGGCCAGGATGGCGTGAGCGGTGCGCGAGTAGATGTCATCGGAGCCGACCAGGAAGAGTCGGCGTTTACGGAGTGTGCCGGTGGCAAATTGCAGGGCCGGTAGGATCTGCTGATTGGGGGCGGCGCCGACGTAGACGATGTTCGGCGATTCCTCCAATCCCTCGCTCGCTACCGGATAAAAGAGCAAATTGTTGTGCTTCTCCATGACCGGCAAGACCTGTTTGCGAGCGGCCGGCGAGCAGCAGCCGAACAGAGCACAAACGTGGTTTTCGAAAATGAGGCGGTTGGCCGGCTCGGCGAAGGTCGACTCATCGGACAGACTGTCGGCGAAGATCGGCTCGACACGGCTGCCTAGGACGCCGCCTTCCTCGTTGATCTCATCAAGGGCCAACTTGGTAGCCTCGACGATGGAGGCGCTGATGGAGGCGAGAGGGCCGGCGGGCGATTGCAGTACGCCCACCGGAATCGGATGGCCCTGGAGCGAACAATCGATGTTGGGATCGGCAGGCTGGCTGCTCAGCTTGATCCAACTCCAGCCGGACAGGATCAGCATCATCGAGGCCAAGGCGCCGCCCACGAGCAATCCCGTGCCAAAACGGTTTGAACTATCTTTACTTTTTCCCGCGCCCAGTTCGGGGACAGGGGCGGAGACGGGGACGGGAGCGGGGAAGAACATAGTCCGGACGTCTTCGAGCCGGCGGAGGCGCTCCGCGACTTCGCGCGCGCTGGCCAGACGCTGGGCTGACGACTTCGACAGCAATTCCCCGATCAATTCCACCATTTCCGCCGGTGTATCCGGTGCATATTCGTGGATGGGTGCAGGTTCCTCGACGGCCAGCGAAGTGAGCAGGCCAAGGAGATCCGGCCCATCGAACGGCAGCTTTCCCGTCAAGGCCCGATACAGGACGCAACCGAGGCTAAATAAATCGCAGCGATGGTCCAGCGCCAGGCCGCGCGCCTGTTCTGGCGACAAGTAGTGCGGCGTGCCCACGATCATGCCCGAAGCGGTCAAGTTGCTGACACTGCCCGCCACACGGGCCAGACCGAAATCGAGCAATTTGACGCGGAAGGTCTCGCTACCGGGCGTTGTCTCCAGCCAGATGTTGGCCGGCTTGATGTCGCGGTGGATCAGTCCCTTTTCGTGGGCCGCGGCCAACCCCAGAGCGATGTCCCGGCCCAGACGGGCCACTTCCACCGCGGGCAGCCGGCCGAAGCGATGCAAACGCTGCTCCAGCGATTCGCCGTCCAGATACTGCATGGCCAGGTAGGGCACGTCTCCCTCGCTGCCGACCTGGTAGATGGCGACGACATAATCGGAGGTTAGACTGGCGACGGCACGGGCCTCGTGCAGAAATCGCTCGCGCAAGCGCGTCGTCGATGCGTGCTCGGGCTTGAGGATTTTCAGAGCCACTCGACGGCACAACTGGCTATCCTCGGCGTCGAAGACCACTCCCATGCCGCCCTCACCCAACACGCCGCGGATGCGGTAAGGGCCGAGCCAGCCCAGTTCCTGGGGTCCACGAGCTTTTGCCAGAAACGCGAAGCGATCTCGCGCCGCCTTCTGCTTAGGACCGTTGGGCAAGGTTTGGCTGAGCCATCCAGACTCGGAAAGCGGCGTCGAATTGACCCACTCCCAGGGCAGGACGTCCGGCTCCGGAGTATCGCGAGCGTCAGGGGAAGCAGGGGAACTGTTCATGGCTTGGCTCGAAAAAGGCCGGGGCGAGTGTCATTGGAGATTGTCCACGTCGCCAATCGAAATCCCATCGTTAATCCCGCAGACTGCGTTGAAGGTAAGCAGCGAAACGGAATAGTTGATGCCGTGGATAGAGCCATCGGCGAACAGGGCATTGAAGTGTCCTGGATGCGAGGAACCAAAGCCGCCCGTCCCCGAGGTACAACTCCCCCGCAAGTCGAGAGCGGGTTGGTAAATCACGTTGCCATTGGCGTCCTTGACAGTCAGGAATGACACCGTATCGTCATCCGCGCCTCCGGTATATCCATCATCGTCGTTGAGATCCAAGCCGCTGCCAAGTATGGCGAGGCAAAGGTTCTTCTCTCCGACGGCAAGCGTATTGGAGGAGCCGTCGCTAATCTGAGCGAAGCGGACGACGTTGGGGCTGGGTTGGAAGAACGTTTGAATCGGCGCCTTCCAGGCGGAGCCGGAATAATCGTTCGCCGCATTCCCGGCGTGAGGGCCGCCGCGCAAGACCATCGGGCCGCGCCGGCTTGAGCAAAAATAGGTCTTGATGAGGGCCGACGGCGCGATTTGGGGATTATTCCAGACTGCCTGTTGCTCGAGGAAGGGTAGAGTTTGATACAACCAGCTGCACTGCTGATACGGGCCGATGGCCGGGCTGCTGCTGACTGTATTGGGGACCGTGACCCCGTTTGTGCCGGCAGAGGGGAAGAACTGATAGGTGTCGTGATGCATGTGCAGAGCCAGGCCGATCTGTTTGAGATTGTTCCGGCACTGCGAGCGGGCCGCCGCCTCGCGGGCCATTTGCACTGCCGGCAACAACAAACCGAAGAGCACGACGACGATGGCGATCACCACCAAAAGCTCGATTAACGTGAACGCCCGTCTACATTTCGTTGTGGAGATTACCATGCGAGTCATCTGGAGTACCGGTTAACTAGGGGACAAGGAAGAGGCTGAGGCATGCCCGCTGCGCACACTCAGCCTCCTGCCCGCGGCGAAAAGCAGGCGGTAAGGAATTCCCCACACAACCCTATATTGCTTCAGGTGTAACAGGACTTGCGAGGATCCCCGTTCACGGATCGAGGGTGACATTCGTTCAGATGCGAACGAGGCGTCATAACATGGCCCCTTGCCTGACCGCGATCGGCCCTCAGCAACTGTTGACTGTGGTGTTGCGGACCGATGTGTGCATCCGGAACGCCGCAATTCCGGATGAAACTGCGACACACGATCATAGACAATCGACGCCTGCAAAGGCCTCTCTAGCATGGAACGGTATCTGCCGGACTCCGATGGACCAGTTCGGCAAGCTTGTTCCCCTCGAAGCCGGCCGCTAGATTGACGGGATGCCCAGGTCCCGTGCGAATTTAGCCTTGGCGCCTTGGTGTTGACCATCGCGGCTGTGGCGCGGCACCCAATGGAGGCGGGGGTCACAAGATGCCTGATGGCGAAGTACCAACATTCGGGAGTTTAAGTCATGGCTATCAGCGATATACATCTGATTTCCAAGCACGGAACTTCCCCACCAACGACGGTCTCGCTGAATGTGGGTTCGATCGCCGCGAATCTTTCCTTCCTCGACCGCCGTCTGAAGAAAGCCGGGTTGCCCGAATTGAGACGCTTTTTCGAATCTGACGACGAGACGTGGTTGCGAACCACCGACGTGCTAAGCGCGTTTGAAAGCGCACGGGCGTTTTTCGCCGACCCTGCTTTAGAAGATCATCTCTTCGACGCCGTCGCCGAACAATTAGGTCTTGCCACCGATGTCTTGCGCGCGGTCCCCGAGGATTCCGTCATTCGGATCGAGATCATCAAATCAAAACCGCGAAAACGCGCCAAATGAAAGCCCGCTCGATCCGGAAGTACCGGTCTAGGCGCCGCGACGAGTCTCGTGAAGATGAGGTTGTCCAAACAGGCCGCGAGCGCCGTAGCAGTCGGAGGAAATCCGACGCAAACACGGTATCCTCGACTTCGGTGTCTCTGCCATCCGTGAGCTGCGAGAATAGCGAATGAAGCGCGTCTGGGTAGGAGACACTTCACGCAATGTCCTATCGCACAAAGGATTGTCTCTGACTTTTGATATTTGCCAGTGTCCGTGCCTCCGGCGATTCCTTGTAAAACGGATCAAGCGGATAGCATCCCGACACCAGTCCGTTGCGCGGCGCCGTCGTGCAATCGCTAAAAGTACGGCACAGGCGTTTGCGATCGAGCGGCCGGCCGGCCAGGACATCGGCTGGCATCTCCGGATAGCTCAGCGCCAAGCGGCCTAATCCCACGAAATCCGCGCCGCCGCCTCGTACCACCGCCTGAGCGACATGCGGCAGCCATTCCTGCAAGTACGAATATCCGGAACCCACGATCACCAGCGCAGAGCGATCGCGTTTCAACTCGGCCGTGATGGCGAGATGCCGGGCGACGCCGGCCAGGGGATCTTCCGGCGGCAGATAGCCGTCCGACGGCGGAAACAAGGCCGGACGCTGGAGGTGCGGATTGTAATAAGGACTGCCGGCGGAGATGCACACCAGTCGAATGCCGAGCGTCTGGAGCAGATCGAGGAAAGCACGCGGCTCGGTCAAATCGACGCCCAGCCCGGTGCCGTCGCCGCCGAAGGCGTAGGGATAGCGTGGATCGGTCCACGATTCCGGTTCGCCCCGGCCGTCAGCTCCCGGGCGATAGGGCAGCCAGTCGGCGGCGCTGAGGCGGACGGCGATGCCCAGTCCCGGCGCTTCAGCGCGGATGCCTGCCACGATTTCGCGCAAGAAGCGCGTGCGGTTCTCGAAGCAGCCGCCGTAGCGCCCCGGACGATCGACAGCGCTGAGAAACTCATGGCCGAGATAGCCGTGACAATGCTTGATATCCACGAAGGCAAAGCCGGCCTGCCGGCTGCGCTTCGCCGCCTGGGCGAAGTCGTCCACGAGTTGCGACACATCGTTGTCACCCAATATCGACCGATCGGCCGGCACGCCGAACTTGCGATCGAGCAGCGGATGACGATAGGCGATTATCGGTTCGAGCCGGCCCTTGTCGTTGGGGCGGGCGAAGCGGCCGGAATGCGTCAGTTGCAGGCCAATCAGCAAATCCTCCGTGCGGCCAAAGCGCTGGCGATGCTCAGCGACAAGCGTTTCGCGCAGCTGAGCGAGATCGGCGAGCGTCTCGTCATTCAAAAGGAGCTGATGGGGATTGGCCCGGCCGTCGTGGCGGACAGCGACGGCTTCGCCGCCCCAAATGAGCTTGGCCCCGCTTGCGCCGAAACGCTGCCAGCGCCTGCGCGTCAACTCGCTGGGCCGGCCCTCGCGCGTGCCGTCCCAGCCCTCCATCGGCAAGATGGCAAAGCGATTGCCGATGGCGACTCCGTCCACAACGCACGGCCGTTCCAAGGGCGCATCCGGGCCGTGAAGCAACTCCTCATCGAAAGGGATGTCGATGCCCAGAGCGGACAGATGAGCGCGAAAATCCGAGGCGGTTTTCAGTTGAGCGATTCGGCGATAGGCAGTCATCGCGACGCCTCCCCGAACGCGGCAAGGCGCTCGGCGATGTCGTGGAGGATATAGCAGTCGCCGACCGGTCGCCGCGGGCTGTTCGGATGCGTCGCGTCGCAGGCGATCCAGCCGCGCAGCTTGAGGAACTGCGCCGCGTTGTGCTTGTACGCCGGCACCGGCGGACGAAAGGCGAAGAAGCCGAGGTATTGCAACAAATCATTCAGCTCGTAAAACGCCGCGTCGCCCGCCGCCCACAGGGCATCGCGCCGGGCGAACCAATCCGGGGCAAACGTGCTCAATCCCAACAAGTAATCGCTGCCATACATAATCATATCAATAGCCAGATCGTTGCCGGTCAGCACCAGGAAATCGGGCCGGCGCTCGTCGCGCAGCATCAGCCGCTGCCATTCGAGCACGCGGCTCAGCGACGAGTGTTTAGCCCCGATGCACGCGGGGATGTCGAGCAGTCCGGCGTACGTATCGAGATCGTAAATTTTGCCGAACGGAGCGAATGCGTGGCCCAACTCGAAGGCGAGATAACGCGGACAAGCGCGGCCCAAGGCGCGATATGCTTCGAGCAAGCGATCCGGCGGCAGGGAGACGAGGCCGTGCGATTGGAAGATGATCGGCAAGCCGCCGTGTTCTTGAATCGCGTCGATGGCCTGGCGATAGGCATCGAGATTGAGTGCGTCGCCAGGCCAGTCGGCGACGAAGGCACCGGCGACGAACACGCCTCCGCCGAGAGTATTCCGAGTCTCGGCGAGAACGCGGCGGCGCGTGGCCTCGTCGAGGAGATTGCCGTAGCCGGTGTCCATGTTGACGGCCGGCGTCAGACCGGCGGCAGCGGTGCGAGCAACGTGAGCGCGAAAGCCCGCCCAGTCCGTGCTGCCACTCTCTTCAAACGGAAGCAAAATCGCGGACATACCCACGGGTTTGCGTCCGGGGCGCAACAGCGAGAGCGGGTTAACGGACTTTGTGGACAATATAAGTCCTTTTCTACTTGAGCAGAACCGGGATCTCGGCCGTCTTCCCGATTTTTCCCGTTTTGGATAGCAACTCCAGCCGCAAAACAGCCTTTCCGGGTGCCGCGTTCTTGGGGACTCGAACCGAGTCGTGGTAGAGAATCCCTCAGCAGTGTTTTTTGAATTCCGTCCGACTGTGGATTTCCTTTCCCTCGCGGTCCTTATCCTTGGCGATCAGCGTGGCAACAATCGTGTCTTTCCCCTCGATCAAGTAATGCTCGTTCACCACACAAAAAGTATCCGCGCCGGACCCTGGATTGCCGAGGCTCAGTTGAACATCCGTCGCTTTTCCAATGGGAAGGACCAGCTCCGACTCCCAGCACTTGAACCACAAAGGGCCGAGAGGTGTCGGGCGCAAAATCGGTGCTTTCGCGGCTGAGGAAGCGTATTCCGTGCTTTCGACATCTTTACCATGTCCACCATCAACAGGGACCTTGCCGTCCCAATTCATCGCAAACCAGAATCCTTTGTAGCCGTGACGCTCCACGGTCAAGAAGCGGAGATCAGTGTGAATTCGTTTTGTTCCGGGGACACGTAAATCGCCTACACGGATGGTGAGTTCCGGTAGCTTGGCATCATAATGACCGACAAACCGTTCGCCGGCTTCGGTAAGGTCGCCATTGCCGTTCTTGTCGAAGTACAACACGTCGTAGTAGGGCAGCTCGGCCTTCGACTTGTCCAGCACAGCCCAGACATGAAACCTAGCCTGCGCATCGAAGATGAAGAGCGCATAGCGTGGAGCGGCAACATACCGTGGTTCCTTGGCAATGGAGCGCGGAACCTTCGCGTAGTCTACGTCCACGAAATCCCCTTCCGGCTCACCGGCCGTCGCCATCGCCGCGACCGAACAGAACCAGCAGAGCAAAACAAGAAATCGCATTACCGTTCCTCCAACAGTAAGCCCGCATACGCCATCGTTCACTCAACTCGCTCTGCCACCCCGCTGCGCTGATAGCCGCTGGCGGATACGACACTGGCTACGGCAGCGAATCTGCGCCTATCGTAGCTGTTGCGAAGAGGAGCAACAAGCGCTCCAGGGTAGTTTCCACCGACGATGGTGCGGGCGCGCTATTTGCAGAAATATTCTCTTGCGCTCCGAGAGCGGATGCCTCCTTGCGGAACATCGAGGAACAAGGCCGTGGAAACCGTCAGTCGCACCGAAGACATCGAAGCGGGCTGTGATCCGGCATTCGAGCACCGCTGGTGGCGCATCCAACGTACCGTCTGGGTCATTCTCGTGCTGTTGCTACTGGGCGGTCTCGCCGGAGTTTTTGGTCATGGCCCGCTCAGCGAGGCGACAGCCCATCCGTCGGGAAGCCAGCTGCAGATCCAGTATGATCGACTAGCCCGCCGCGAGACGCCGTCGTCGCTAAGACTACAACTGGACAAAAACGCGCTCGCCTCCGGCCGGGTCTGCATTCACCTGAATCGCGCGCTGCTCGATCGAATGCAGCTCAAGCAGATTGTTCCCGCGCCTTTGGCGTCCGAGCCGCTCACCGACGGGGCGCGCTTTATTTTCCGAACCGATCCCACCCGCGATTCCGCGACCATCGTCTTCATCGAGAATCCCACGATGCCTGGCTTCGTCGATGCGGAAGTGACGGTCGAGGGCGCGGAACCCGTGCGCTTTCGCCAATTCGTCTTTCCCTGAGAGAAGGGCGCGGCTCATGGTCACCATCATCAACGCGGCCATCATTTATTGGGTGTTGCTTTTCGCTTTTCGTCTCATCGGCCGGCGCGGCCCCAGCCTGATGACCCCTTTTGAGATCATTTTACTCTTCATGCTCGGCGGCATGGGCATGCAGGCCATCCTCGGCGCCGACCACTCGCTGACCAACGCCATACTGGGCATAGCCACCGTCGTCATGATGCACGTTTTGGTCTCGACGCTAAAAGGCTGGTCCGAGTGTTTCGGCCGCATCGTGGACGGCACGCCTGTCATCATCTACAGCAACGGCTGCTGGCAGGAAGAACCAATGCGTCGGCTCCGCGTCCACTTGCAGGACGTGATGGCCGCCGCCCGCGGCCAGGGAGTGGAACGGATGGAGCAGATCAAGTACGTCATCGTCGAGCGTAACGGCGGCATCTCCGTGCTGAAACGAGAGGGATAGCTATAATCGGCTCGCTTGCTTCGCAGAAGCGTCCTGCGGCGGCGACGATTCTGTGAAGCGAGTAAACCGAAAGCCCCTCGCCACTGACCTCGGCAATCGCGGCCATGACACAACTTCTTCGTTCGGGTGCGTCCGATGTCCGAAGATTGCTCAGATAAGGATTTTTTGCAGAATCTTGCCATGCACATCGGTCAGACGGAAGTCTCGCCCCGCATAACGGTAGGTCAGGCGCGTATGATCTAATCCCATCAGGTGAAGGATGGTCGCATGATAGTCGTGGACGTGGCAGGGATCGACGATGCTTCGCAGACCGTACTCGTCCGTCTGACCGTAGGCCATTCCGCCTTTGATTCCGCCGCCCGCCAACAGGCCGCAAAACGCCTCGGCATAGTGATTGCGGCCGTGCGTGCCTGGAGCGTCGGTAAAGGGCGTTCGGCCAAACTCCGTGCAAATGGCCACCAGTGTCTCGCCGAGTAGGCCGCGTTGCTTGAGATCGCAGAGGAGAGCGGCCAACGGTTGATCGATCCGCTTGGCCTTGGGCCGGTGGTCCTGCATGTTGCCATGCGCGTCCCAGTTGTTATTGGAGCCGGTGTCGATCAGCTCCACGACGCGCACGCCGCGCTCGACCAACCGCCGAGCGGTCAAGCACTGGGCCGCGAACGAACTACGGTCGCCTTGCGGTAAACCATACAGCCGCAGCGTCGCGTTCGTTTCGCGCGCGAGATCGAATACCTCCGGCGCTTCCTGCATGAGACCGCGGGCCGTCTCGAAGCTGTTGGAGCGTGCCCGCAAATCCAGGTCTCCCGGCCGGGCCTGGGCGTGCAACTCGTTAAGGTCGCGCAGCATCATCGCCTCCAGCTCTTGCAAGCGAAGCGAGCGCGCCGGCGAATGCAAGTCGGCGATAGGGTCTTTGCCCGGCACGATGCGCACGCCCTGGTGATAGGGCGGCAGAAAGCTGTTGTCCCATACCTGCGCCCCGGCATAGGGCATGTGCTCGCACAGGACGACGTAGGAGGGCAGATTGCGATTGAGCGTGCCCAGACCGAAGCTGATCCAGGCGCCGAGGCTGGGCATCGGAACCGTGGCTGAGCCGGTGTGCATGGCCAAAACAGCCTGGAAATGTTCGACAATATCTGTCCTCAGTGTGCGAATTATACAGAGGTCGTCGGCCACCCTGCCAAGATGGGGAAACAGCTCGCTAATCATCAGCCCGGATTGCCCGAAGGGCCGAAATACGAACGGCGATGCGAGCAGCGGCAAGGTGCTGGTCTCCCGCAGCCCGGGGGCCTTCACCAGCTTGCCTTCATCTCTGCGAAGCCGCGGCTTGTGATCGAAGGTATCGACGTGCGAGAAACCGCCGCTGAGAAAGACGAAGATCAAGTGTTTGGCGCGGGCGGGGACATGGCCTGGCTTCGGCGCAAGCGGTCCCCCCTCCTGCACCGCGGCCGCCTGTACCAGTCGAGGATAAAGCGCCGATCCGATCAGTCCGGTTGTGGAAGCCGTCAGGAACCGGCGCCGGCCCATAGAGTGAGAAAGGTCCATCAGCGATCCCTCGTCAGAGGTTTCAATCCACGTACATAAATTCGTTCGCGCCGAGCAGCACGCGCGACAGGCTCGTCCATGCTTCCAACTCTCGCGCCGGGATCGGCACATCGAGTCGGGTCAATTCATGCTCATAGCGTTCCAGGTAGTGCCTTGCCGCCTCGATCTCGGCCTCCACCGACGGCCGCCCCCATGCCAGCTCAAAACCCAGTTGCACACGCTGCCCTAGTTCCGGCGACCCGCGCAGCAAACGAGCCGCCAGCGCCTTGGCCTGCTCGGTCACGAAGGGATTGTTCATCAGATACAGCGCTTGCAGCGGCACCGTGGAACGGGTGCGCGTATCCGTGGTGACGTTGGTGTCGGGTCCATCAAACAGGGCCAGAAACGGATGCCGCTGGAGGCGCTGCGTCATCAGGTAAACGGTTCGGTGACGGCTGGGGTAAACCTCCTTGAAGGGAGCGTGTTGCGTCCAGGCCCAAGTGGACATGGGCGGAAAGGGGTGAGGGCCGGGCCGGCGCAAATCCAGGGTGCCGCTGACCGCCAACATCGCATCGCGGATCGCTTCGGCGTCGAGACGGCGTCGCTCGAAATGCCAGTAACCGCTGTTGGCCGGATCGCGGGCGATGTTGGCCGAATCCAGCACACTCGCCAGCCGGTACGTTTGCGAGAGGACAATGAGTCGGTGCATCGCCTTGATCGACCAGCCGCTCTCGATGAATCGGTTGGCCAGCCAATCGAGCAGTTCCGGATGCGTCGGAGGCTGGCCGCTCAAGCCGAAGTTGGAGGGCGTCGGCACCAACCCCTTGCCGAAGTGGTGCTGCCAGATGCGGTTGACCATGACGCGCGCTGTCAGAGGGTTCTCCGGCGCGGTCAGCCAGCGGGCCAGCTCCAGCCGGCCGCTGCTGCCCGGAGCAATCACAAATGGTCTGCTGCCGGCCAGGAACTTCGGGACGCCTCGTTTCACCACAGGGCCGGGCTGCCCCGGATCGCCGGAACGCTGGAGGGGAACATCGGCGGGCTTGCCGTCGGACACCGCGTATGCTCCCGGCAGATCCGCCGGTAGGTTCGTGCGCTCCAGGTCAAACAACTCGCGCCGCAATTCCGCGAGCTTTTCTTGCATGCGTTTATTGGCCAAACCCTGCTCCCCAGTAAGACGAACCCTGGGGTCTTTCGCGATCTGGTCGATTTCGTTCCGCAGCTCGGCGAGCTTCTTGCGATGCGCTTCCAGCTTCGGCAAAGCCTCGGCGGGAGGCAGCAGCGGGACGAAGTGATCGCGTGGAAACTTCTTGGACGAGAACTCCTCCGAGCCGGCGTACGGTAACTGCGTGCTGGCGAAGATGCCATAGAGAGCGTAGTAATCCTCCTGCCGGATGGGATCGAACTTGTGATCATGGCAGCGAGCACAGCGCAGCGTCAGCCCGAGGAAGGCCCGGCCGGTCGCGTCAATCGTATCTTCCAGGGTCAAATGCCATTGCTCATAGGGAGCGGTCAGATAACGCCGAGAGAGGGCCAAGTAAGTCGTGGCGATGGTGCGCTCGGCATACGTTTCCGACGGACCCTGGCGAGCCAGGAGATCGCCGGCCAGTTGCTCGCGCAGGAACGCATCGTAAGGCTTGTCGGCATTGAACGAATCGATCACGTAATCGCGATAGAGAACGGCTTCGGGGATGGGATAGTCCGCGTTATCTCCCGCCGTATCGGCATAGCGCACGAGATCCATCCAATGCCGGCCCCAGCGTTCGCCGTAGCGCGGCGAGGCCAACAAGCGATCCACGACGCGGGCATGCGCTTCGGCAGATGAATCGGCGAGAAAGGCGGCGATCTCTTCCGGAGTGGGCGGCAGGCCGATCAGGTCGAAGGTCACGCGGCGGAGCCAGGTTCGCCGGTCGGCGGGTGCCACCGGCCGAACACCGCGCTCACGCTGCCCGGCGGCGATGAAACAATCGAGCGGGCCGCCCGCCCAGCCGCTTGAATCATGCGGCGGCTGCGGCTTCCGCACCGGGACAAACGCCCAGTGCTTGCCGGCCGCGAAGACATCGACCCCCGGTGCCGCGGCAGGCCAGATTGCTCCCTCCTTCACCCAGCGTTCGAAATCCGCGATCGTGCTGTCGGATAATTTCTGATTGGGCGGCATCTTGATCTCGGCCGTCGCGCTATGCCGCAAAGCTCGAATGAGCAAGCTGCGCTCGGGTGCGCCGGGAACCAACGCCGGACCGCTCTGTCCGCCGCCAAGAAGTGCTTGGCGTGAATCCACACGCAGCCCCGCGCTAACTTTGTTGCCGCCGTGACATTTGAAACAGGTTCCGGCCAGAACCGGCCGGATACGCGTCTCAAAAAATGTCTCTGCCTCCGATTGGGCCTGGACCGTGCTTGCAAGCAACAGCAAAGCCAAGAGCGGCAGTAGAAATCGGCACATGGTACAATCCTGACTCTAACAAGGCGTTGTCAAAACTCGGAGGAAGAGGATTATAGCATGTCACGAAAGTAAAGCGCATATTCTCGTTCCCAAACTCTATTCTCGTTCCCAAACTCCGTTTGGGAACCCCGTTGTGGCGGGGTCTCCGGACCCCGCCACGGTCCGCGACCGAAGGTCTCCGCTCCTGCACAGGTTGGGAGACCTTCGGTCAAAGCCCGTGGCCCGGTCCGGAGACCGGGCCACAACACGGAGGCCACAACACGGGAGCGATTTGACAGACATTACTTTCCGGACCGTCAATAGCCAGGTCACGATGCAATGGAGGGCAACTATTCTTGGCTGTCAGTATACTCTCCCTTTCGCCAGCGGCTCAGGCTCACAGTCGCCACGGCTCGCGCATGGCATGGTCAACGAGCTTGTTCGCCTCGTCATCGTGGACAAAGCTTTCCTTTTCGGGATCCCAGACGAGGTTGCGGCGAAGCCCGTAGCCGATGTTCGCTAAGTGGCAGATCGTCGCGGACCGGTGGCCGATTTCCGCGGTGCAGATCGTGTCCTTGCGGCTCTTGATGCACTCGATCCAGTTGGCGTGATGATTGCTCGACGGGTAGACGTGGTAGTCCTTATCGCCGAGAGGCTCCTTGAGAATGCTCTCCGGCTTGCTGCTGATGCCCCCGCGCGTGGCGTTGATGATGCCATCGGTCCCGATGAAGCTACAATCGGGAGTCCCGCTGGCGGCGTGGATCATCTCGACGCCGTTGGCATAGACAAAGCGGAGGCCGCGTTTCGCCTTCTGATCCTTGGGCGGCTCGATTTTCACGGGACCACTGTTGTCCATGTTGAGTGCCCACTGGGCAATGTCGAAATGGTGCGCGCCCATGTCGGCGAGGTAGCCGCCGGAGTATTCGAGGTAGCGCCGCCAAACCGGAAAGCCGCGCCGCACCGCGGTGGGACACAAATCGGCATGATAGCCGCGCTTGGGAGCCGGCCCCAGCCACATCTCCCAGTCGGTCCCTTCCGGCGTTGGCTGGTCCGGCAGATCGCAGGCAATCGGAGGATCGCCGACCCCGTCGCCGATATGGATGGTTTTGATCTTTCCAATGCGGCCGCTGCGGATGTATTCCACTGCCTTGCGGAAGTGCCCGCCGAACTCGCTGCGCTGCTGGCTGCCGGTCTGGAAGATGACCTTGTTTTGCGCCACTGCCTCAACAATCTTTCGCCCCTGAACGATGCTGTGGGTGAGCGGCTTTTCGCAGTAGATGTCCTTCTTCGCCTTGGCCGCCTCGATGCACGGAATGGCATGCCAGTGATCGGGCGTGGCGATAAGAACGGCGTCGAGGCCCGGGTGCTGTAACAGTTCGCGGAAATCGGTGTACGTCTTGCAGCCCTTGTAGGTGCCGTCTTTCTTGTTCTTGGCGTAACGCTCCTCCACGCGCTTGGCGTGGGCCTCACGCAGGTTCTTGACAACGTCGCAGATGGCAACGATCTGAACATCGCCGCGGCCCAGGAAGCCGCCGACATGTCCGCCTCCCTGTGTGCCGACACCAATGAAGCCGAGGTTGATTCGATCGCTCGGCGCGGCACGCAGGGAGGTAGTCGAGGTGAGAATCAACGGCCCGGCAAACCCGGCGGCCGTGGCGCTCTGGATGAACTGGCGACGCGTGAAACGCACTGGTCTGGACATGGCTTCTCCTCAGGCGGTATGGACTCGCGACGCTTTACGGAAGCGTCCTTTAACCGGTCAGGCAGCCCCACTGGCGCCCCGAGGATAGAGTATCGAAAGCGGTTTTTGCGGAGCGGTGACGAGCCGTAGATAATGGGCCTTCTTGCGATCGTTCGTCAGGATGGACACCGTTCGAGGTGGTATCAAAACGAACCGCCAAGGCGCCAAGAACGCAAAGATAAGAAAGAGGAACAGATGAACACGGATGAACTCAGATCAAAGAATTCATGTGTTTTTCTTATCTGTGTATATCCGTGTTTATCTGTGGCTCATCTCTCTTCTTCTCTTTTTCTTTTCTTGCCGTCCTTGGCGTCTTGGCAGTTCATTTGGTTAGAGATTTTTGGAACTTTTCCCGGCCACCGGTCTTGACTGGTAAGAGATTCCTTACGTATATTGGCCGCATGGTGGTAACTTCCGATCGCGAGCCGGATGTCTTTGGGGCGATCAGCCATCCCGCGCGCCGCCGGATACTCGATCTCCTCGCCGAGGCCGAGCGCTCCGTCAACGCGCTTACGGGACACTTCCAGATGAGTCGCCCCGCCGTCTCCCAGCACCTCCGCATCTTGCTTGATGCCGGTCTCGTGACGGAGCAGCGGTATGGCAGAGAGCGGCGCTATCGCCTCGTCCCCGCGCGGCTCGAGCCGGTGCGAGACTGGATCGCGCATTACGAGCGCTTCTGGGACGACCACCTCGAGCGACTCCAGAAGCACCTATCCCCTAGAGGAGCAAAGAATGACAAAAACGATTCAGAGAGAGATCCTGATTCCGCAGCCGCGGGAGCAGGTCTGGCGGGCGCTCACCACCAGCACCGCTCTGGCCGAGTGGATGTACCCGAATGACTTCGAGCCACGTGTCGGGCATCGCTTTACGTTCCGGGTGCCGCCGAACCCCAAGGCTGGTTTCGACGGGATCGTGCGCTGCGAGGTGCTGAAGTGCGATCCACCGAGCGAGCTGGCCTTCACCTGGGTGGTCGGTGAGTTTTTGAACACGCGCGTGAGCTACCGCCTCGAGCCTGAAGGCGCTGGCACGCGTCTGTTCTTCGAGCATTCAGGCTTCGAGCAGGAGCAGGCGCTCAAGGGCGCCGAGTACGGTTGGACGATGATGCACGGTAAGCTGACCAAGGTGCTCGAAGCCGTGGCGTCCAAAGGGTAGCGTTGGTCGCGGTTTTGGCTGGTCGCAGGGACCAAGAAGCCACGATGCTTGCACCGCGCGGTGCGAGGCATCGCGATCAAGTGATCCTAACCAAATGAAAGGAACCAATCCGCATGAACGACGTTAATAAGACCACTTCCCGGCATCCGGGACGGTCCTTGCTGCTCCTGGGCGTGCTCCTCGCGGTAGCGGGGCCTGTCCTTATGATCATGCTGATGTTTGCGGCCAAGATCCTGGTCGCGCCCTGGTACGCGCCGCTCCTAGGAACTTTGGGCGTGGCGCTGATTATCCTGGCACTCCTGCGTTCGCGCTCCATCTGGCGCTGGACAGCGGTCGTAATCTTCACGTTGTTCGTCGGCTTCCAGTGGTGGGCTTTGCTCGCCATGCGCACGCCGGCTTACACCGGCCCCGTGAAAGACGGCCAGCCCTTCCCAGCGTTCGCCACCACGTTGGCTGATGGGTCCACCTTTACGCAGGACGAGTTGAAAGGCGACCAGAACACGGTCATGGTCTTCTACCGCGGCCATTGGTGAGGGATTTGCATGATCGAGCTAGGTCAGCTCGAAGCGAATCACGAGGAATTCACCAAGCGCCATACCCGCGTCATCGCCGTTTCGGTCGATGGTCCGGATGACTCCAAGAAGACGAAGCAGGACTTCCCACACCTGGTCGTCGTGGCAGACTCCGACCACAAGCTTGTTGATGCGGTCCAGGTTCTGCATGCGGGAGCGGGCGAACGCGGCGAGGACGTGGCGGCGCCGACGACCATCCTCGTCGATAAAAACGGTGTGGTCCGCACCCTCTTCCGCCCCACGAGTGTTGCCAACCGCCTTTCGGCGAGCGAGGTCTTATCGATGGTGGATAGCAAGCTAGCTGTCCCGTGAGGAAACAAAGATTGGGAGTGGCACCGCACGACGCGTTGCACTTGACCGGGCCGGCAGGGCGGTTTTTCGAGACATCACGTTTCTTGCGCCGGCCCGGCAAGTGATCGCGCTCGTTCGGCGGCGGGAAGCTCGTCCAACCCGAGATAGCGCACGCGGCGTACAGGAGAGTGTCCTATGAATATCGTCGAGAAGAGCGTCTCGGCTGGGGGCCGGCCGGTTTTTGACCTGGACGAATTCCTGTCCCGGCCGCTCTACGCGCATCTCGCCCACAATTCGGAGCACGGCCCGCGCGAGTCCCCCGTCTGGTTCCACTGGGACGGCCAGGCCATCTGGATCATCGGCGGCACGTCTTTCCCGGCCAACCTGAAGCGCGACCCGCGGTGCGCCCTCGGCATCGTAGACTGGGAACCGGCGACGGGGCTGAGCCACCACGTCGGAATGCGGGGCAGTGCGGAGGTCCTCCCGTTCGATCGGGAGATGGCCAAGACCATATTCCGGAGATACTTCGGGCCGGACGAGGGTGACTGGGACCCTCGCTTTAATTACGAGGCCACCGGCGAAGAAGAGGGCCTGACGATGGTGCGCTTCACGCCCGAGACCGTGGTCATCCGCGACCAATCCTACAAGCCCACCCAGTGGGCCCGACAAGAGGCATCGCGGCGGCTACACTCCGCCGAATGAGTCGCTGCGGCCGATTGGGATTGCAAGCAGATATAAGCTCACCTTAACCTCTAACCCAATGAACCGCCAAGACGCCAAGAACGCCAAGGAAAAAAGAGAGAAAAAGAGAAAGATTAAGGTAACCGTTCAGCCGGTTCTGTCACTTGGGGCAGCTGATTGCCCCTTCGCTTCCTAGAATCGGGGTATGGACGAAACCTCCTGCCCTGGATGTCGCCAGCGTGACGAGATCATTGCT
>Ga0070738_10001431_pt1 | contig 48325 bp, 43 predicted proteins | sample Coa_R2_2_FD_66446 | JGI IMG/M metagenome (GOLD analysis project Ga0070738, IMG submission 66446) | Surface soil microbial communities from Centralia Pennsylvania, which are recovering from an underground coalmine fire - Coalmine... | ecosystem: Environmental > Terrestrial > Soil > Unclassified ... | reverse complement strand
ATGACGTGGCTACCAAGACGTTCAACGGCGTGACCCTCTTCAACGGGGTGGGCCATGCAGTCACAACGGATAGCGATGCCAATACGTTCACCATGGCTGGTGTTAACCTTGGCGCTTCTACCTACACGACTGCCGCCGGGGACAACGTCAGCACGAATGCCACCCAGGCGTTGAACGACGTCAAATCGGCCATCACGCAACTGGCAAGCGATCGCGCCAATATCGGCTCGAATATCGAACGGTTGCAGATGCACAGTGATCAGCTCGGAACGCTGCAAAACAACCTTTCCGCCGCGAATAGCCGCATCATGGATGTGGACGTCGCCCAGGAAAGTACAAACTACGCCAAATACAACATCCTGGTCCAGTCCGGCACCGCGATGTTGGCGCAGGCAAACGCGCTCCCCCAATCCGCTTTGCGACTCCTTCAGTAAGGAGCCGCCCAGTGATCGGGTGAAACGTTAATTCACGCCCGGACGGCAGCCCGCCGTCCGGGCCTTTTCAGAGAAGATATCAGGGCACTGGAATGGATTAAGCTAGTCAAGAGCACTATATGGCAACAAATGGCGTAGACCTATCGCTGTCGGGTTTGGCCTCGGGCCTTGATTGGAAGACCCTCGTTCAGGAATTGGCGAGCGCGGAGAGAGCCCCCGAAACCCAGTGGCAAAGCCACCAGGCGACTCTTAACCTGCAAAACGCTGCGTTTGGCCAAATCAAATCGTTGCTGACAACGCTTCAAACCGACGTGCAGGCGCTCAAGGACCCGACCCTCTACAGCAGCGCTGCAGCGGCATCTTCAGACCCGACTCTGAGCACCGCCACAGCGGTCAATGGCGCAACCTTGGGATCTTTCACTTTCAATGTCACGCAGTTGGCAACGGCCGCGCAATTGAACGGCACAACCGATGTTGGAGCGGCGATTAGCAGCGATGGCAACCTGGCCAACGTGACCATCGGCAGCGCCGGGTTCGCCACGCCGATTACAGCCGGAACCTTCACCGTCAATGGCCAGCAGGTTACTATTGCGACGACAGACTCGCTCCAGCAGGTTTTTGGCAAAATTGCAGCCGCCACCGGCAACGCCGTGGCCGCCAGCTATAATTCGACCCCCGGCCAGCCCACCTCCGATAAAATCACGCTGACCTCGAGCTCGCCAATCGTTCTGGGCAGCGCCACCGACACCAGCAACTTCCTCCAGGTCGCCCAGCTTTATAACAACGGCACCGGCTCGGTTACCAGCCATTCGGCCCTGGGCAGCGTATTGCTCAATGCCAACCTCGCCGATTCCAATCTCCGAACCGCCGTCACCGGTGACACCACGGGCCAGGGACAATTTACAATCAACGGAGTCGCCATCTCCTACAATGTGTCAAGTGATTCGATCCAAAATATCATCGACCGCATCAATGCTTCCGCAGCCGGAGTGACTGCCTCCTACAATGCGCAAACGGACGGGTTTGTTTTGACAAATCGGACGACAGGCGACGTTGGGATCGCCGCGCACGATGTTACCGGCAATTTCCTCGCCGCAACCGGGCTTGCTTCCGGCGCTCTGGCGCGCGGGCAAAACCTCCTGTATACGTTAAACGGAGGTTCGACCCAGCTGGTTAGCCAATCCAACACGATCAGCCAAAGCAGCTCGAATATTACGGGCCTTTCCGTAACCGCTCTCGCCAAAGGCATCAGCACGGTCACAGTTTCGTCCGATACCGGCAAGGTTCAGACGGCTATTCAGAATTTCGTGAGCGCGTATAACAGCGTTCAGACATATATCTCGAGCCAGACGTCAAGCTCAACGGATTCGAGCGGCAAAGTCACCGCGGGTATCCTGGCGGCAGATCCCTCTGCCAACGGAATTGCCTCGAGCCTCCGGTCATTGAGCTTTGCTCCTTCTGCGTTGGCTGGCCTGCCAAGTTCATTGAACCAACTGGCGGACCTTGGAATTCAAACCAATGGCCAGAATAACACCATTGCGATCTCAGACACCACAGCGCTGACGAATGCATTGACGAGCAACTTGTCCCATGTCCAGAGCCTGTTTGCCGATCCCAAGAATGGTCTGGCCGTGCAATTGGACAATTTCCTCACCAACACTGTTGGCGACAATGGGACCTTGACGCAACACCAGGCGAATCTCACAACGCAAAGCCAGTCGATCGACCAACAGGTGGCGGCGCTTGAAAAGACGATTACCTCTGATTCTGCGCGGTGGACCACTGAGTTCCAAGCAATGGAGCAGGCCCAAGCCCAGATCAATCAGCAGATGAGCTACCTGACGCAGCAAATCAATAACGGCACACTGTGAAGGGCGAAATAAGATACAAGTCCACCGCCGGGCTGCGGCAGTTACTCCACCCGTTTGCATGGCTCGCCGGGTCTTTGCTTCTTCTGGCCGGTTGCGCCCTGCCGCGCCCCCCAGGGCACGTGCTAACCGCGCCTTACACCCCGCAAAACGTGTTTGGCTCGGGCGCAGCCCTGCCACCGAATGTTCGGCGCGTGGGGATGCTGCCATTGTATTGCGATCCAGCCGCGCCCGAGGTGGTGGCCGGGCGCGACGCGTTGGAACCCATTCTGCGCGACGAATTGCAAAAAACGCATCGGTTTGAGATTACCGCCATCACCTCCGAGGTGCTCCAGGTCAAGACCGGCAAAAGGGCCTGGACCTGTGAAGATGCCCTGCCCCGGGACTTATTTTCGTGGTTGAACGAAACAAAGGGCTGCGATGCGGTCCTTTTCTGCACGCTGACCGTATTCCACGGCTACGCGCCACTCGCTGTCGGATGGAAGATGCGCCTGGTGGACACGCGGACTCGGGCAACGATCTGGGCGGGAGATGAAATTTTCGATGCGAACCGTCCCGGGGTCCAGGCGGGCGCGCGTCATTACCAGTTGGGGCAATGGGCGGGTTGTGGCCCCCGGCCGGACGAGTGGGTTATGGAAAATTGTCCCAGGCAATTCGGGCAATACGCCGCGGCAAGGCTCCTGGCTACCCTGCCGGAATGGTGAAAAAACGTCTCAAGTTTTCGCTCAATGAACCGATAATAGGCAAGAGTGCTAAAGTGGGAACCGAAACCGGTTCCGGAACCGCTAAGATGGTATGGAAATCGAGTTCAGTCCAAATCAGGTCCCCGTCGCCCGGGTAAACACCCAGGCCAAAGGGCCACAGCCGGCGACCGCGCCCGAACAACCGCCCCTCCAAGGCATGGCGGAGTTGCAGCGGAAATTGAATGATATGGCGCTGACCCGGCCAGACCAGATGCAATCGGTTCAACAGGCTCTTTCGGATGTAAAATATCCCCCCGATGAATTGCTCAACGGCATAGCTCATTTGCTGGCCATTAAGCTTACACAATAAGGAAACCCAACCTCGGACCTGAAATTTCATGCCTGCCGCAAACCCCTGGAGATCCTATCACCAAACCGCAACTCTGACCGCCCCACCGGGACAAGTCATTCTCATGCTTTATGACGGCGCCCTGCGGTTCCTAGACCGCGCGCTCAGCGGGTTCCAATGCGATGACCCGGGCGAACTCAACATGGCGGTAAATAACAACCTGCAGCGGGCGCGCGAAATCATCCGCGAACTGGACTTCGCCCTGGACCTTGACCGCGGGGGCGAACTGGCCATGACGCTGCACCGCCTTTACGAATACTTTGACCGGCTCATTCACAGCAGCAATTTGAAAAAACAGCGCGCCGGAATCGACGAAGTGATCCGGCACTTGACTGTCCTGCGGGAAGCTTGGGCAACCATGCTTCGCGGGGAAACCGTTCCCGAAATGCGCGACGCGCCGACCGCCCCCCTGGCGGCCGCTTCCGAACCGGCGTTCTAGGCCTATGGACCACCCCGGAAGTCTCCCCAGGGCGCTCGCGGAATGGCGGCGGCTCGCAGAGGCCGAGGGTCACGCGATTCGGTCCGGCAACTGGTCGTTTGTCATCGACTGCCAGAAATCGATCACCGCGCTGCGCGCTACCATCGACGAACTCACGCTCCAGTCCCGCTCGGCGGAAGATCCTTTTCCGAAAAGGCCGTCGCAACGTTCGATTGTCCTGGAACTCATCGAACTGCAACGCCGTAACCTGGCCGCTCTCCAGCAACGACGCGAAAAGCTCTCCCACCACATCGAAAACGTGACGCGAGCCAGTCGGAACCTGCGCGGGATCCAACGCTCGTATGCGCCCGCCGCACCCAGCGGCTGGAGTTCCTATTCCTGAGCGCGTGTGGGCGCGGCGCTTGCCCGCCCGGCACGTTTTCAGGCCGGGTTAGTATCTCCTTGTAACGGTCTTGCCATGCACTAATAATTTCCCGGTCTGATCGACAGCTCCCCATGTGAATTTAAGATAGGTCCCGCCGCGCGACCGGCGTATTGGCGTGTCACGAATTCAAAGCGGCGAGCGCTCCTGTAATGACTCAACCAGATTGCCCCCCGGACCGTTCGATCCATTCGGCTCAAAACGACCGCCCCGTTACGCCGGATTTGAGATTGTCCTCCGACACCTGGTTGGCCAGCGGCAGCGCAATTGTGGAGGCAGACGGCAAAGTCGTGGCCGTAAATGAGGCGTTCGCCGCGTGGTTGGGGATCTCCGCGGCCAATGTGAGCGGGCAGTCCTTGCCCGGCCTCCTTGGGAAGCGTCACGCCGAGTGGGAAGCTGTGCTGCAAAGTTTTATCTCACGCGCCGAAGGCTTCGACCGTCTAGAGCTGTCCGGCAGCAACGGGACCGGGACGGAACGTCTGACCGTGGAACTCGCGGCCCACGCCGGCACCAGGGTGCTGCATTTCGAGTCCGTGATGCCGCCGGTTCCGGAACTGGAGGAACTTTTTCCTGAGAGCCGCTGGGGCAGAGTTTTCAGCGACCAGGCATTCCAGCGAATGATGCGATCGGAAACCCAACTGGACAACCTGATGAACCGCTGGCCCGGCATCATTTTCAGCCAACGTCCCGATTTCAGCTTTGTTTTTGTAAGCCCCCGAATCGAAGAACTCACGGGAATACCCGCCTCGGAGTTTCGACGTCAATCGAAGTATTTTTGGGAAATTGTCCACGAAGCCGATGCCGCGCAGCTCATGAACCGGCTCCGCACCTCGCCTGAATCATCGGCCGGAATCACCAGCACGTACAGAATTCGTCATGCCCAAACGGGCCGTGTGACGTACCTGTGGGAACATCGGCGAACGCTGCGGACGGCAAACGGGCTGATCCTGGGATTCGAAGGGATTTGGCTCGATATCACCCGTCAAACGGTGGCCGAACGGCGTCTCTTAAACATGTCCTGGCGGGAGAACCTTGGAATCCTGACCCTGGGCCTGGCGCATGACTTCTGCAATATCATGACGGGAATTGTGGGCTTGAGCGAAACCTTCGAGTCGAGTTTGGAGGCGGACAGTTCGTTGCGCAGCGGGTTGAGCTTGATTCGAGAGACAGCGATGCAGGCCAGCCGGCTGGCCCATCGGATCCGCCAATTGCACCAGGGCATACCCGGCGAGAAAAACTACCATGACCTGAACGAAGCGATAACGAGCCTGAAGGACCTGCTGCAAAAAGTCCTGCCCCGGCGTGTCAACCTTAAGTCCGATTTGTGCCCCGGCCAGTTGCCATTGTACGTGGATGCGGTTGAACTGCAGCAAGTGATTATAAACCTGGCCTTGAACGCGGCCGATGCGATGCCCGACGGGGGAGATCTCATTTTTAAAACCGGCAGGCATGACGACTTGCCTGCGGCGGACAACCTGCAAGGGATCCGCCCCCGCGCTCCTATTATTAGCATGTCCGTGCAGGACACAGGGACGGGCATACCGGCCCGGTTCCTGGGATCGATATTTGACCCATTCTTTACCACCAAACCGATGGGCAAAGGCTCGGGTCTCGGCCTGTACAACGCGCGGCTGTTTGTCGAAAAACACGGCGCGGCAATCTCCGTCGAAACCAAGGAAGGCGCTGGATCAACGTTCCATTTGTGGTTCGCCCAGGCGGACTTGTCGCAAACGCAAGAACCCTCAAAACCGGATCAGCCGAAGCGCCACACGCTGCTCGTGGCCGGGCCGGCAGGCGACCCCCTGGACCATGTCGTTTCCTTACTGCGGCGAAGCGGTTATTACGCGGTTCCAGCCACGGGGGAAGCCGCGTCCGTCGAAGCGCTCCACGCGCCCCACTATCAGTTCACCGGACTGGTTGTGTTAAGCCCGGGCGCGGCTTCGGAAGAGGTGGTGCTTTGCCAGCGAATCCGCGCGCACAAATTGCCCCTCAAGAGCGTGGTGAAGTTAATCAGCGGAAACGCCGATGAATTGTCCCCTGCGATCCTGCGGAGTTGTGACGAGGTCATCCCGTTTGACGTAGGACCACAGGAATTTCTGAACCGCCTTCGATCCATTTTGGGCGAATGAATCCCGCACGCGACACCGCTCCCGTCCTGGTCGTCGATGACGAGCCGCTCATCGTCCTGGCCCTGGGAGAAATCCTGCGCCAGGCTGGATATGAAGTTGTTGCCTTATCGGACCCGTTGGCCGCGATGCAGCAACTTAAGAGCAACGCGTTCTCGGTCATCATTACCGACCAGAAAATGCCGGGACTTTCCGGGCTGGAACTTTTGGCCGAGGCGCGGCGGGCGCAACCGATGGCGACTCGCATCCTGATCACGGGGGTGCTTGACCTCGACACGGTGATTCATTCCATTAACCAGGGCGAAATTTTCCGCTTCATAGTCAAACCGTGGATTCGAGAGGAGTTCCTCGCCACCGTCAGCAACGCGCGCCAACGCTACGAGTTGATGCGCCATACGGCGCGGTTGGAGGAGGAGGCTGGCATGGCGAACGCCCAGCTTGCTGAGGCAAGGAAGCAGCTCGAAACAACCGGCAAAGCCTTTGACACCCAAACGCGTCAACTCGAGGAATTGCGCCAAACCGGACTGTTCGAGGAGACACTGTGGCTCGAACGCGCCGTAGGGATGCTGGACACGTTTTGTCCGAGGCTTGGCGCGCAGGCCCGATGCGTGACAAAAGTGTGCCAGGCCATTTCGGAGGTATTGAAGCTGGACGCCGAAGATCGGCACACTCTTGAAAGCGCGGCGCGGCTGTACGACGTGGGATTGCTCGCTCTGCCTCGCGATTTGATTGCGACCTGGCAGAGACCGCCTCATGAAATCGGGGAGGAACAATGGGCACAGATTCGACAACATCCCGGGCGCGCCGAAGAACTGCTGGCAACTGACAAACGGTTCGCGCGCACCGGACGAATCATCCGCGGACACCACGAGAGACACGATGGCCGCGGCTATCCCGACGGATTAAAAGGCGAGGAACCGGAGTGGCTGGCCAGGCTGCTGGCCGCCGCGGTGAGCTACGCCTCAAGCGACTCCCCGCCGGCAAAAGCGATGCAAGACCTGCAGGCTGGCGCAGGCACGCTCTTCGATCCACAAGCGGTGCGCGTGCTTCTGAGCGCGTTGCCGGAAGCCGGATTGCCCGCGCGTCAGAGGGAGATTGCGTTTAAAGAACTCGTTCCGGGTATGATACTGGCCCATGCCATTTACAGCCAAAACGGCTTGTTGCTAGTGCCGGAGGGTCAACGGCTCAACGCTGCCTACATTGAGAATCTGCTCGCCCATCACCGGGCTCACCCGATTGGTCACTCGTTAACGGTCTACTGCTAATCTCCCTACCGGATGCCCGGCGACACCGTAAGACTCACCCTTGCCCTCATCGTTAAAAACGAGGAGCGATGCCTCGCCCGCTGCCTCGAGAGCATCCGCGGGGCAGTTGATGAAATCGTGGTCGCGGACACAGGGTCGTCCGATGGCACCGTTTCGATCGCCAAACAGTTTGGAGCCAGGATTTTTCACTTTGCCTGGACCAACGATTTCTCCGCAGCAAGGAACTTCGCGCTGGACCAGGCGACCGGCGATTGGATCCTGGTCCTGGATGCGGATGAATATGCGAGCAAGGAGCTGGCTTCGGAAATCTGCTCGTTTGTGACCGGGCGCCCCTCAGTCGGCCGGCTGAAAATCATCAGTGAATTCAAACGGAATAGCCAGTTACTCCGTTCACAAACCTTCGTGTCGCGACTGTTCCCACGGGGAGCCCGGTTCGAAGGCCGGATTCATGAGCAATTGGTTTCCAGCCTGCCGCGCAAGAATTTAAAAGGCGAACTCTGGCATGACGGTTACCTCGAGACCTCGAAGTCGGATCGCAACGTGAAGCTTTTACAGGAACAACTTCGAAGCAGCCCCGACAACTCGTATTTCCTATTCCAACTGGCCTTGGAATACACGAGCTTGAACCGGCCTGAACAGGCCTGTGACTGCCTGCAAAAGGCCTATGCCACGTCGCGCTTGGATGAACCTTTCGCCCCAAACCTGGTCGTTGATTATCTGTACGCGCTCATGGAGCTGAAACGGTATGAAACCGGCCTGCAAGTCCTGCAAAAGGCGGAACCACTCCTGGCTGACTTCCCGGATTTTTACCTAGTCCGAGGGTTGTTCTACATGAACCTGATTCGAAGCAACCCTGGGAAACACGGGGCCGAGTTGCCGCAGATCGAAAAGTCGTTCAACCGTTGCCTGGCGCTCGGCGAAACCGAAACCTACAAAAGCGTGCGGGGCAGCGGATCTTTTTTGGCTCAGTACAACCTGGGCCTTTTGTACCATGTTTTTGGTGAAAAGGAAAAGGCGCTGGCCTGCTTTGAGCAAGCATCTGCGCTGGGCTATGAACCCGCCGGGCAGATGTTAACAAAACTCCGTTACTGATTTCAGGCCATGCACGCTTCGGCATTCACAGGCTGCTTCTCCGCTTCGCTCAGCGCCGCTTCGAGCATATCGGCCGCGGCCGGCAGGACGCAGCGCAACGCGTTAATGCGCCCATTGAGGCAACCGACGATCTCTTGCCCGCCCATGACTAGACACCGCTGATACCACGCAATAAACTCGCGGCTGATCGAGCCAAATTGCTGTTCAGGCTCGAAACTGCCCAATGGCCGGTCCTGCACCAGCTCACAAATTAGCCAAGCGGCCTCGGCTCGCGGCTGAAGTGTTTCCTTGGCCACCGCTTGCCAAAGCTCCGCCGCTTGCGCGATGTGCCGCGTCAAAAGCAACGCTTCGGCCCGCTGCGCCATGATTTCAGCGTCTTTCGGCAAATGCCGAATCGCCTCAGCGGTCCAGTCGCATGCGAATTCGAGAAAATCCGGGCGACTCAACGCGATTCTGCCACCGATGCGCCAGGCCTTCACGCATGCCGAATTCTGGGTCACCCACTGATGCAGAAGATTGAATGCCTCGACAGGCCGATTTCTTTCCTCGAGAAACCTGGCGTAATCCAACATCAAGTCCTCAACGCGTCCCGTTTCTTTCATTCCGGCCTGGAACATCTTCTCAGCGGCGGCGAAGTCGCCGGATTTGGCCAGGCTCATAGCCAGGCAATGTGCGGGGGCCGCCGTCAGGATGTCCGTGTTAATTGGGGAGAGAGCTTGTTGCCGGCGTTTAGCCAGGCACTGCCTCATCTGCTCCGCGGCTTGCTCATACTTTTGCAGCTCGAAGCTGGCCAGCCCCAGGGCAAAATGGAGCGAGGCTGAAAGCCCACCGGCCTTCGCTAATGGCGAGGTCAATACCGAAACAATTTCGTCGTGCGCCCTGCGCTTGTACAAATGTGACGTGAATTGCGTCAGCAAAGCCTCGCGCAATTCAGGCGCCGATCCGGTCCGCGCATCGGCAGACATGATTTGGAAGGCGCGCCGATAGTGGACCAGGCCTTTGTCGAGGTCGCCTGAGCGGGTCCATTCCAGGCCCAGATTCATTTCCAGATTGGCGTCGCCCGGACATTCTTCCACGGCCTTGCGGAGCAAGTTAAGATTGCGCTCGATTTTGTTGCGTTCGCTGACGATTTCCTGCAGGTACCCGTGATGGAGCAACTCCGCGGTGCCCACGGCAGTGCCGAGACCCCATTCTTTCCCTATCTCAACAATACTGGGGAAAACCTGTTCATGAATTCGGCCGTAGTAATAAACTCCCGGCGCGTTGCGAAACAAACGGGGCACGCAAGAGCAACCCTCAGCCTCCTGGCACCGGTTGATTAAGGGCAACCGGAACCCTATGGACTTACTGTTTTTGAGATCGGCACGGAGCCGCGCGTGTTGAGCGGGTGGGAGTTCCTCGTCCGCGTCGAGGACCAGCACCCAATCTCCACGCGCGTGCTCCAGCGCGGCGTTTCGAGCCGCGCTAAAATCGTCGCACCATGCAAATGAATACACCTCGGCGCCGAACGATTTCGCAATTTCAGCGGTGCGATCGGTGGAGCCGGTGTCCACAACCACAATCTGAAACGCGATGTCCTTAATGGATTGCAGGCATTGTGCTAAAAACTTCTCTTCATTCCTGGCGATCAGACAAATCGTAATTCGCGGCGGATGCTGCGCAGTCCCCGGCGGCTGCAAAACCCAATCCGGTTTTTGGAGCCACTCCGGACGGGCTTTGCCTTTCAATGATTTCTGAAGGAATTGGCGGGGAGCTCGCCAATCGGGCGCCATTGCCTTGGCCTGGTGCGCACAGCTTCGAGCCGTTTGCCCGTCGCCGGCCGCTGCCGCTATTTCAGCCAGTAACAAATACGCCTCGGGATGATAAGGCCGGGCCAGAACGGCAGTCGTGGCGGAAGTCCAGGACGCTGCCCACTGTTTTTGGGCAAACTGAGCACGAGCTTCTTCGAGGTTGCCAACCAGCGCCACGGGGGGCGTCGGCCTTTTCGCCGGCGCGGCGGGTTTGCTCACCTTTTCTCGCCAACAACCGGCCCCGTCGCTTTCGTGCGTGATTTCCAGTGGAGGGACCTCGATCTTCAAATCAACCCCGTCAGGGAGCCGGTTCGGCACCGGGTAGCCGTTCCCAAGCGTGACTTCAGCAGGCAGTTTCCATTTCGTGCGGAAAATGTCCCAGTTGCGGTGCATCGCTTCCCGGTAATTGATCCGGGAACCTTTGAAGGTTTGACTGCCGGTGTGGTGAATGAAAACATCTTTCGCTATTCGAACGCGGAAGCCGGCAATTCGAGCGCGAATGCAAAAATCGTCGTCCTCAAAATTGCCGGAACCAAAACTCTCATCCAGCCCGCCGATTCGTTCCAGGACGGCGCGGCGCAGCAGCAGACAAAAACCAACCGCCCGCGGTGTTTCAAAGGATTCATCTCGATGGGTATTGGCCCATGCGGCAGCGAAAACGGGCAAGTGCGTGATGCCAGGGTAGTCAACGCCCGCGGCCATTTGCGGTCCGGAAACGTTGTTCGAGACTGGACCTACAATTCCTACCTCGGGATATCGATCCAAAACTCGCAACAATCCTTCCAGCCACCCCGGGGCGACGATGGTGTCATTGTTGAGCAGGAGAACATTGGCACCACGAGCGATAGAAAACGCCTGGTTGTTGGCCGCGGCAAACCCCACGTTTCGCGAGTTGCGAATGACGGTAAGGTTGGGATGACTGGCTTTCCATTGATTCAGGAATTCCGGGGTCGTATCGGTTGAGCCGTTGTCCACAACAATGATTTCATGAGGCAGCGGAGTACTGGCAGCAATGCTTTCGAGGCATTTGCGCGTATGTTCGAGTTGATTGAGTACGGGGATTACGATGGAAACCTGGCACGCGGCGGCCGGCGTTTGTAGTGGGTAGGAGTAAGGCCGAATCGCATCGTTCGGTGTTTTGACGAACGCTCCCTCGAGGCCGGCGATGAAGTCCACATTTACCTGGCCAAGCCATTTCTGGTGCAGCCGTGCAACATTCTCGCGGGTTTTGCGAAAGCGTTCGGGTCCGCTTTGAGATTCGCGGTGCAAAACGACGCAGGCCGGCTGGTAAACGCAAAGCCGCCCTGCTTTTGCGATCCGCAAGCACAAGTCGACGTCCTCATAGCCATTCCAGTAACCCTCATCAAAGCCGCCCAAATCCTGGAAGAGCTTTGCGGGCACAAGCAGGCATGCGCCGGTCAAGGCTTGATAGCACATGGGCCGATTGGCGCCTGGGTGGTCGTGTGCGGCACGTTCGAAAACATGGCGGGCGAGCAAAGGATCCCCAAGCTTGCGATCATCGAGCAGGACAACGCCCGCATGCTGGATGGTATTATCCGGAAAAAGCAATTTGGCACCCACAGCACCGACGGCGTTGTCGGCTTCGGCGGTGCCGACCAGGGGTTGGAGCCAGCCCGGCCTGACTTCAGTGTCGTTGTTTAAAAAGATAACGTATTTGCCGCGCGCAGCGCGCGCCCCCTGGTTGCAGGCATGCGCAAAACCTTTGTTGGTCTCGTTGAGAATAGCGCGCAATCGGCCGGCCTGTTCTTCGTTGCCCAGGAATACTCTGGTGCCGTCGGTCGAACCATTATCGACGATGACAATTTCCAAGGCGTTCCAGGAGCTGTCTTGGTAGATCGAAGCCAGGCACTGCTTGGTCAAAGGCAGGTTGTTAAAAGTGGGAATGACGATCGTGACCAGAGGCATCGCGCCTCCTTGAAGCCCGGGAGCGGTCTGGCTCATGGCAGGTCGGGCCTGATAGGGCCGGATTCCAGTGGTGGGCTGAAGCCGGGCTTTACCGTCAGGCGCGACGATGACATCCGGGGCGACTTTTTGGCGCCACTTCTTCTGCAACAGGTCGATGTTCCTTTGCTCTTTGCTGAATCGCTCGGCTCCACTCTGCGACTCGTAGTGAACTACGACGGTGGCGGGTTGATAAACGACGCGCAGCCCCTTCTCTCTCACACGAAGGCAAAGGTCAACGTCCTCATATCCGTTCCAAAACTCCTCATCGAACCCGTTTAGTTCCTCGATCAGAGCTTTGGGCAATAGGAGACAGGCGCCGGTGCATACATTGTACTCCCGCAACTGGTTTGCATCCGGCAAATCCGAAGGCTGCTTGTAATAGATGTGGAAAGGCCCAATGTGGCCGGTGGCGGCCTGAACAGAAATAACCACTCCAGCGTGCTGGATCGTGCGGTCCGGAAACAACAATTTGCAGCCCACGGCGCCGACGGATGGGTCCTGCTGGACAACTGAAATCATTGGAGGCAACCAACCGCTCAGCACTTCAGTATCGTTGTTAAGGAAGATCACATATCTTCCCCGTGCCGCTTCGGCTCCCTGGTTGCTCGCCCTGGCAAAGCCAAGGTTCTTTGGGTTCTGGATCAGCCGAACGCGATCGCAATCCCTGCCAAACTGCCGGACCCATTCCGCGGTCCCATCAGTCGAGCAGTTATCAACGACAATGACTTCGTAATCGACTTCAGCCGAATGGGTCTGAATGGAACGCAAACAGCGCTGGGTCATGTCCAGGCGGTTAAAAACCGGGATGACAATAGAGACGGCTCGACATTCGCGGCGGCTCCTTTGAGCTCGACCGGGGATGGAAGGCGTGGCACTACGGTGAAACCATCGCCGCTTTTCACACACGCCCGATTGCCGAAAATGACTCCAACCCGATTTCAACGAGCCTTGGCGCACGGCCTCCGCGACATCCGGGTTCTGGTCTAAATACCGCTCTTCGTCAAAATCAGCTTGAGGCGGGAGAAACTGCGAAACCGGAGCCCCGCTCACTCGCGGCGATGAAGAACCATCAGCCGCGCTGGATTGACCCGTGGTAAACAAGCCCTCTCGAGCGAGCCATTGGGCGTAAAGCAGGTCAGGCCTGTTCTGCACCATCGACTCATAGCGCGCGTGAATGCGCTCCATGGTCGAGAGAAAGCGAGCCGCCCCCTGTCCGGTCATCGAGGAGCCATCGTTGCGGAAACTGAATTCGCACGTTACCTCCGGCAGGTGAATAAAGGGTAATTGCCGTGAAAGCCTGATCCACAAATCCCAGTCCTCGTGGCGATCGAGGGTCTCGTCGAACCAGCCACTCTTTTCCAGGGCCTGCTTTTCGTGCATGAAACAAATCACCGGGGCAAGGTTTCGAACCAGGACTTCGTCATTGTTCCAATCATTGGAATAAACGACTTTGCGCTCGGTAACTGTCCAGGAGCCGTTTTCCAATTGCTGCAGCGCCTGGTTGGCATCCGTATAAGCAACCGTTGCGGGATGTGCGCGCAGGAACTCGACTAACGTCTCCAGGTGGTTTGGGTAGAACAAATCGTCGTCGTCGAGGTAAGCGATATATCGGCCGCGAGCCGCGCGAATCCCGGTGTTGCGGGCCGCGGCAAGCCCGCGGTTGGTTTCATGGCGCAAGGCGACGATATTGCCCTGCTGATTCAGCGGCGTTACGACCGAACCAATGTCAGAACCGGCGTCATTAACGACGACAATCTCAAAATCCTGAAATGTCTGGTTCAGGATGCTTTGGAGTGCTTGTTTGAGCTGTTCGGGCCGGTTGTAAGTCGGGACGATGACCGAAACGAGCGGGGCGTCCGGTGCAGTTGTGGAGAGGTTCGCGAGGAGTTTCTGCGAGTGCTGATCATTTGGCGCGTAAGAGAGCAGTTCGTGCACGACGTTGTTGGCATCGCGGAGACGGCCTGCGCGGAACAGAGCCAGGGCCAGGAAAAACGTGACGTGACGGTTCCCCGGGTGCGCTTCGAGAAGGCGCCGCAGGGTCTCAGGGTCTCTCATCGGAGGCTGTGAATGCCAACCGGCGGGCATTTCCCTCAGGATTGTCTCGGCTTGAGCGACGGCTTCGGCGGAGTGCAATTCCGGATGCTGCTTGATGAGGAATGCTCGATAAATCGGGCCTAACCGCTCCGAGTATAAACTCAGCGATGATTCGAAATGGCAGCGGTAGAAGAAAAGAGGCTCGCCCAGGTGCCGGCCGGCCCAACCCTTGGCTCCGAGTCGTATCCAGAGATCCCAATCCTCATAGTACCCCCAATTTTCGGGATCGTATCCACGCACCTCATCAAAGGCCGCCTTTCGGATCAAAGAGCAGTAACTGATGAAGTTTTCCTGACATAGCTTTTTAAAATCATACTCAGGCTGGTGATGGCGCTTTTCAGCCCCGCCAAAATAGACGGTGTCCACGTAGGCAAAACCCAGACTGGGATCGCTTTCCAGGATTGGAACCGTCCTCGCCAGGTAATCCGGAGCGATTCGATCGTCGGCGTCGAGGGGAAGCCAGTAACGACCGCGCGCTTGTTTGGCGCCGAAAGCCCGAGCTCGGCTTGGGCCGACATTCTCGAGGCGAAAAACTCGAATCGGGATCTGTTGGTTTTGCCGGGCGGCGAGCGCCTGCGCCACATTGAGCGTGTTGTCCGTGCTGCCGTCGTCGATCACCAAAATCTCGAAGTCCCGAAACGATTGATTCAATACGCTCTCAAAGGCTTGCGGCAGGTAACTGGCGTAATTGTGACTGGAAATCACAACAGACACCTTCGGGGCGACCTGAGCCTGCTTCGGCAAGCGGACCCAACCTTCCGGGAGAAGATCGGAAGTATCGTTCGTCGGATCATCAAACCATGGTTCGGGAACCACGACGATTTTGTCGGACGCATTTCCCAGAAAGGCGGCCCACCAGCCAAAAGAACTGTTTGGCAAAATGAAGTGGCGGCAGCGAGTCATCAAATTGAGATAAGCGCCGAACTTCTCGCCAGCGAACTCGTGTGAGACGTAGGTGACGGGGGCATTGCCCACAAGGTCAGCGCTGGAACACCATTCAACATCGTCTGAGAAGACGAAGAACTTCGCGTCAGGTTTACGCTTTTGGATCCAGGCCACAGCCTCACGGAAGTAAGAAGGCTGGCACACGCCGTGCCAGGCATTCGCAACGGGATTGGAGACGTAATCTCCGCGTCGAACGTTCAGGCATACCGATTGGCAGGATTCGATCTGCTCGGCAAGGGCTTGCTGTTCCGAGGTCAGCGGATGCGCGAAGGACGAGAAAATCGAACGAATCTCGGGCTTGATGGACTCAAAGAAGCGGGCGGACTGCCAATAGCCGTCCAGGTAAATATCCCCGTTTAGCGTTTCGAATCGAGGATCGAAGTTAAACTGTTGCTCAACGAATTTCGGAAGACGCGCAACGGCGCCGGGATTCCGGAGGAGCTCGCATCCCGACGGGAGCTGGAAGATGTCCAGGCAGAAATCGCGGTAAGTGAAATTGGGTCGAGGCGATCGATCCAGTAGAAAACTCAGATCGAGTTTGAGCTGGGCGGAGAGCCGTCGCGCCAGCGCCAGACCGGCGGCATACTGAAACATCTGGTTGCCCAACCCTCCTTGCAGTTTCACGACAACTTGCGTTGATGGCTCGGCTGCTATTGCGCCCGAACTGAGCCGGGAAGATGTTCCGTTCACAGCGGAACCAACCGAATGGCGGCCATGGGACGCGCTAGCATCCTTTTCAAGTGAACCCCGCTCGCGCGATTTCTCTCCCAATGCGCTTTTGCCCAAGATTTCGTAGAGCATCACGCCGTTCTGGAATACATGGAAAGGCTGGCAATGAGACTCAGAATACAGTGAACGAACAGCCTGGTGCAAAAACCGGTGATCGACCCAATTGTCGGCGGGTGAAGCGCCCTGCAACTGCCCCGCAATATAGGTAAGCCGCGCCCCGAAAAACTTCTTGTCGACAACAGCCGCTTGGACCGCGCTCGGAGCTTCAGACAAGGCGAACGTTGAAATAAAGAGGTCTGCAGACAGGCTCAACTCCTGCAAATAGTATGTCGGCACGAGGTTCACGGATCCAGGCGCGAAGTGAAACGGGGGCTGATGGTGCAACTCTATCTGCGCGCCTGGAACGGTTGTTCGGAGGAATAACCACTGAAGCGCCAACAGTTCGGGCAAATCAATCAGAACAAGCGTGCTGCCGGGCACGAAATGTTTAAAGATCCGCGCCAGGTTTCCGTAACCGGCACCGAGCTCGACAATCAGGCCGGGAGCTGCCGGACCGTATTGTTCCAGTGTTTTAGCTGCGTAGAAGAGGTGCCCCAGAGTGTTGGTCGAGCAGTTCAGTGCTTTGCATTCACGTGGCAAAGGAACGTCCGCATCCCGGAAAGTGGAAAGGGGGTTCCGCGTGCGATCGCTGAGGCAATGTTGCAGGTAAGTTAGTTCGAACTCCTGGCTGACGCGGAACCCTCTGCGGACCATGGTGTCGCTTAGAGTGGGATCATCGAGGAAATTCTTGTTTGGAGCGCCGAGCAGAAGAGTTCGGATCCGCGACTTAAACTGGCGCCACGAAGGGTGAACGAATCCCTCCTCATTCCGATTTGCGCCCGATTGGTCTAATGCGGAACAAACACCGTGATACTCCGCCTGCATCTGCTTCCAATGCGTTGCGAAGGGTTCTTGAATGTTGGATGGGATCGCCTTGGCCAGGTTTTGTCGGAGAACGTGTGCGGGGGCAAAGTCCGGCGCTACGGCCAACAAATCATCCAGCAGGGTCATTGCGATCTCCGGCTGATTTTGCTGCTGTTTGATCAGTGCCAGGTACCACTTAATTCTCCAGTGGGTAAGGCCAGCGGCAGCCACCTTTTCCAATTCCTCTGAGGCCCCAACCAGGTTGTTGTCCTGGAGCAAGCTCAGGCCGCGCCACAAACGGAAGTGCAATCCCAAGCCAAACGACTCAAAATCACCGTAGAGCGCACAGAGAGTTCGAAGAAGCTCCTTCTCGGTGCCCTGCGCCAGGACAATGACTTTTTCGGCCTCAATGACCTCTTCGATACTCAAATTGCTGCCGTCATAAACGCGGCTCAAAGTCATCGCCATGAGAACGGGCGAAAACGGGCAATTCCATTTCTGCGGCACCGCCAGGCCGGCATCTCCCAGGATAATGAGTTGGTAGCCCATTTCCGCCAGCACCCGGTAGAGGTCCTTCACGGGCGGGTAGCCTAAAATGGGATCCGGGGCGTTGGACCCGGGCCGTGGAAGATCAAACATCCTGAGGTCGTCTATGAGCAGGACCGCATTGTCGCCGCAGGACGCATGGATGGCCGAAAGTTCATCCAGGATGGGAGTGTTGACGGTGCCCTTGGCAGTGATGCCCGAGCTATAATGACCGTCGAGCCAAAACAGAGTGCGCCCGGTCAGGCTTGAGAGAATCTCAGGCAAGCGCTGGGCCGAATCGCCCTGGTAGATCTTTACATTTGGCTGCGCACGGAACCGGTCTCGAGCCCTGGCGGCGAGCTCAGGCGAGAGTTCGATGCTGTGAACCGCGTTGAAAATGTCGGCGGCAATGGCGGTGCTGTCGCCCAGGTAGGTCCCGGTTTCGACAAAAGCCAGCAGATTGAACCGCTGGGCCAGGTCCCGCAAAAAGGAGCCGTCGAGATGTTTTTGTGGTGATTTGACAGCTCGGAGAGAAAGCGCTGCGGGTAAGGAAGCGTTGGTCATGGTGTTGGCGTGGGTTGAAGCGCGTAATCCGGTAAAGCTCCCTGGGCATTCATTGGCTGCGGCGGCAAGTCGCCTCAAGGACCTGAGAAAAGCGGGCGGGCCGGGAATGACCCCAGTCCGCCCGTGGAAGGAGCCAGCGGTCTCGCCAGGTAGCAACAGGCGACCGACGAAATTCGCTGGACACTTTTACTGTAGCAAACGCTGCACACTTTGTGAACTCACATTAGCCTGAGCGCGGAGCGCCAGGCTGGGTTGTGCCTGCATTAGCAGGCCGGTGTGTTGGATTGCCGCAGCGGCTTGGCTCGCGTCGAGGATTGCCGATGGAGCAGCCGTAAAAACATTGTTGGTCTCGGAGGTCGGACCGAGCTTTTGAGGCAACGACGCCGGGTTCGCACCGTTAGCTACCGGAGCCGGCCCGGGTTCCGCGGCACGGTGATGGGAGTGGAGCTTGCGGGATGGCGATGGCACCGCACCTGCCAGTGTCGAAGAAGAATTGGGGATTGGCGAAATCACGAGTGTTTTTGGGTTTGCGCCTCGACTGGCCCCAGGTTGCCAGGCTGGTTATGTCGGCCGCTCAGTTTTGGCAGGGCGATCTTCTGGCGGGTAAGCGCCCGTTTGTTGCTGTGCTGGATTTCATCGTAAACTTCCTGGCGATGCACCGGCACGTTGGCGGGAGCCTCAATCCCAATTTTGACTGCTTCACCGTCTACTCGCATCACGGTCACCTTGATGCGACCGTCAATGACGATGGTTTCGCCGGCTTTGCGCGAGAGGATGAGCATAGGAGCCTTGGGGATTAGGGCTCAGCTCCACTGACGGGCAACGGGTGCTCCACTGGGTAGTCGGCCGCGTTGGCGAGAACGACTTGTTTGCCGACCATTGTATGGCGGTTAATGGCAATGGGCCCTTTGAGATTGACCGTCGCGCGCCCGCCAGCATGGAGAGTCACGATATTAAACAGGGCAACATCCTCCGGATCAGATATTCCAAGAAAATCGACATCGGCCTGGGGGAGATCCGGGTGATAATCCGGAGCAACGATAAACGGATTCACAACTACGAACGCCAGGGCGGCTTCATCTTTGACCTGCAACCACAGGAACGGTTCCTCGCCTGGATTGGCAACCAACAGGTAATCGGTGAGTTGTTCGAACCCTAAGATGCCTAACGGCAAACGCACCTCTGTTGCCGTGCTTGCCGGCGGGGCTTCTGTGTCAGTCAATGTCAGGCATTTCATTTCACGGCCTGTTTAGCAACGGCTGTGCCAGCTCCGGGCAAACTCTGCCGATGTGCAAAACACCTCGTGAAATCAGGCTTTTTTCGACAGCTCAGCTGATCCTAAGAGCCTCCTCTCCGCGTCGGGGCTCAAATCAAGGGAGTTTTTGACCCGGTGAACCGGGAGGAATTTGCCGCATCAAAAGGGCATTCGAAGTCGCACGGCACGTTTCGAAACGCATTGAGGGCGTGCTTTGGGTGGAAGGCAGGCTCCCGAAGCGCGCGAAATGCGTTACAAGTACTGCATCACCTGCTGTTGCATTTGCAGCAGCACAGAACTGCTCTGCAACGCTGCCTGGTAAGTGCCCTGGGCCCGGCTAAGCTGTGTGATGGCCAAGGTCATGTTCACACCGGCCACCTTGGTCAGCGATTGCTGGTCCGCGGTTGCGATATTGTCGATTGTGGTCGACCCGGCCTCCAACCGCGACTGAACCAGCCCGTTGTTGGCGATGTGATAAATCAAATTGTCCTCGTCCTTGCCAAGCGCCGGGGCATCGGACTTGGCTATGGCGCTCGTATTACCCGAACTCAGGTCTTTTTGAAGCGAAATCAGGTGGTTGAAGAAATCCGCACCGTACCGATTATCGGCGATCAAGCCGCGCGGGCCTGAACCCGAGTTGTTCTCTCCTGGTGCCCCGACACTGACGGTAGTGCCTTGGGCGATTTCACTCTGAGAAACAGTGGTGTTTCCCTGGTAAGTAACACCCGTGACGATGCCATTTGCGTCTGTGGTAGCGGTAAAGGGAGGAGCGTCGGTCTTTGTTCCCGCAAAAATGTACTGGTCGCCGTTTTTTTGGTTGGCAACCTGAACGGCTTCCTGGATGAGCTGGTTCACCTCTGTTGCATAGGTCTGCAACTGCTGGGGGGTCTTGGTGCCGTCAGCCAGGGTGGCGATCTCCCCGGCGCGGTCCGAAATGGTTTTCAGCTGCTGAAGCGCGTTGGAAGCGGTCGTTGCCGAGGTTTGAAGCGTAGAAATGTTTTGGGCGTATTGCGCGGCGCTGCTGCTGTCGGCCTGGAGACTCAAGGCTTGACTCATTCCGGCGGGATCGTCCTCGGGCCGCTGAATCCGCTGGCCGGTGGAAATTTGGCCTTGGAGCTGGAACTGTTGAGAAGTGAGATAATTCAGCTGGGTCACCAGCGAATCCGTGTATGAAGTTCCTGCGATGCGCATTTAAGTTGTTTGGTTGAGGTTGCGACTAGGTGCTCTTCATGTTGACCAGGGTTTGGAGCATCAGGTTGATGGTGCTGACGATCTGGGCCGATGCCTGGTAAGCTTTCTGGAATGTCATCAGGTTGGTGAGTTCCTCTTCCATGCTCACGCCGGAGATGGAATCCCGTTGCTGAGTCAGCATCGATGTAACGGAATCCTGGTTGGCAACCTGTTCATTGGCATTGGCAAGGGAATTGCCGAGGTTGGTGACCAGGTGTGAATAGGCGTCGCCGAGCGTAAGGTTTCCGAGGGCGGCATTGGGCGTTTGCGACAACCGCGCCAACGCAAGGGCCACCGCATTGTCGCCCTTGGCTCCAGCGATTCCAGCCGCCTGGACCTGCGAAGGATCGTTGCCAAGGTTCGAGTTAACCCCGATGTCCGACGCATTGGTTCCCGTGAAGAAATTGGCGCCGGTGTTGCCGTTTAGATCGTAGCCGGCGGTGTATACGCCGTTCACCTGAGTAATGAGCTGGGACGCGAGTGAATCCAGACCCGTGCGCAGGGTGGCCAAAGCGCCGTCGCGGGTTTGAATCTCAGCGGCGATGGAGCCGCCGGTGAGGGTGATAGAAGTTCCTGCCGTCGCAGCCCTGACCTGCAATTGGCCCCCGCCGGCATCGTAGGTTTGCAAGGTATCCGTCAGCTTGGTTCCGGTTACCATGGCAATGCCGCCGATGCTGACCGTTAGAGAACCGTCGGCGGCGGTGCTCGTTGCCACATTGGCGAACTTGGCAAGGCTTTCGAGCTTTTGCTGGCGCACATCGCGCAAATCGTTGGCGGAAGCTCCCGTGGCCGATTCCGTCCGAGCAATATCGGCATTGAGTCCGGCGATATCCGAAAGCAGTTGGTTGGCCGAACCCACATCGCTGGTGATCGAGGAGTTCAGATTACTGTTCACACCGGCCAATCTGGATGAAACCTGGTTGAAAGCACTCGCCAGCGACTGCGCCTGGCTAACAAGGTTCTGCCGTTGAGCTAACGACGCCGGGTCCGTGGCAACGGCCTGAAATGCGGAAAAGAGATTATTGAGCTGGGTGGAAAGACCCTGGGCGGAGGTGGCGCTGTTCGTGCCGGAAGCGCCATTGGCCGAGGCGGCGCTGCCGTTGATGAACTCGCCCAATTGAGTCTGAGTATTCTCCAGCGCGCCCTGTGTCGTCGTCCAAAATGAGCCGGCGCTGCCTTCGTCGCGAAGTTGGTTATCCAGCAGGAGATCACGAATTTGTTGGATTCCGGCCACTTGCACGCCAGTGCCCAGAACCGCGCCTTGAGTCGGTGTGGGGTCGCTGGTTTGAAAATTGACACGTTGACGCGAATAGGCCGGGTTGTTGGCGTTCGCGAGATTCTGGCCCGTGATGGTGACGCCGGTTTGCTGCGCCTGCATTGAGCGCATCGCCAGGTTCAGAGTGTCGAAGAGTCCGGGCATGTGGTTATCCTATGGCGTCGTAAAGTGGCTGCGAGGGAAGGCTCGGCGCCTGGAGTACTCCGCTGTCGCTGTAGGTTGACGGGCCGGTCCCGGGCAGGATGGAAGTGATCAGCTTTTGCATCAGCTCAACCATCCGGCTCAGGAGCAAATGATTTTGACGCGCGCGTTGCTGCACGCGCACCAGCAATTCCTTGTTCTCATCAACCAAAGCATCAAGCAGGGGCTTGTACTGGACCGGCAACCGCCCGGTCAGATCCCGGAAGCTAACATCCTCGCACAATTGCAGGGTTCGCGCCAGGTGCCGCCGGCGCTGGTCGCGTTCGCGGCGCACGGCCTGCAACGTCTCGGCCTGAGCATTGATGGCCGCCACGCAGGGGGCTATCCCTGCCGCCTGACGTTCGATAACCAACTGTTGTTCCTGATCCAGCAAGGCCAGCATTTCGCCGTACTGCTTCAGTTCCTCACGTAACGCTTCGATGAGATTGTTCAGCTGTTCATTCATTGGGTTGAAAGGTCAGAAATTCCAGGATGCAGTTTGGGATATGGAGCAAAAGCGGGCTTTGAACCCGCAGGCCCGCGGTGTTCTTGAGAATCGGAGCGGTGACCCTCTGGCCTGACGTGCGTGGGATCAGCGGTTTTATCCGTCTCGAGCCGGGTGAGTTGTTTTTCAAAAATGGGCGTTAAGCCCAAGGTGCCCGACTTGGAAATGCTGTCGGCCAGGTGATAGGTCACCATGTCCCGGTAAATCTCCGAAGCAGTCGAGTTGTCGGTGTATTTCGAAGTAATCACGGGCTTCTGCGTCGACGAAAGGATTTGGCGCAGCAACATGGACTCGAACTGGCGACTGGCTTCCGAAATCTTCTGCTGCTCGCTGAGCGCAGGATTGTTCGCGAGCCGTTCCGGGTCGATTTCGGCTGGGTTAACGGGCTTGGTTACGCCGTGGAGGTGCATATCACCGGAGGATGAGTTCGGCTTGCAGCGCGCCGGCCTGTTTCATGGACTCAAAGATGGCCATCATGTCGCGGGGTGTAACCCCGAGGCTGTTCAAGGCGGAAGCAACTTTTTCGATGGTCGGCAGTTCGGGAAGCGGGACCAGCGAAGATTTGGTCTCGGTCACTTGGGTGGAAGTCCGCGGAGTCACCACGGTTTGACCGCTCTTGCTGAAGGGACCCGGCTGTGAAACGTCGAGCGTCGACGCAATGTTGATCGTGATATTCCCGTGCGCAACGGCGCAACTTGAAATTTGAATCCGGGCGGTCGCCACGATTGTACCGGTCCGCTCGTTAATGATAATCCGGGCTGGAATTTCAGGACTCATTTCCAGGGCCTCGAGGCGCGCGATAAAACCGACGGTCATGTCTTCGGCTCCTTCCGGGATACGCACCTGGACAGTCGTCGAATCGACGGCATGGGCCGCGTTTGTGAAAGCGTCGTTGATCGCGGCTTCAAGGCGGGCCGCTGAGGTAAAGCCGGGCTCGCGCAGGAGCAGCTGAAGCGTGTGATCGCGAACGATCGCCGTCGGGATCTCACGCTCGACGAGCGCGCCCCCGACAATCTGCGCTGTGGTGGGATGGTTTTTGGTGACGCTGGCGCCGCCGCCGCCGCTATTGCCTACGGTAAATCCACCGATGGAAACTGGCCCTTGAGCCACCGCATAGACCTTGTTGTCGGCGCCAAACAATGGAGTTTGAAGCAGAACCCCCCCCTGCAGGCTCACGGCATTTCCCATGGACGCGACCTGGACATCAAGTCGCTCGCCGGGCTTCATGAAAGCCGGGATATCGGCCGTGACCATCACCACCGCGATGTTCTTGGCCGAGAGAGTCGTCGCGGGGACATTCACGCCGTAGCGCTGCAACAGGTTTGCAAGGGTTTGCTGAGTGTAGAGAGGGTCTTTGTCACCTTCCCCGGCCAGTCCTGCGACCAGGCCGTAGCCGACCAATTGGTTGTCGCGCGCCCCCGCAATCATGGCGATGTCTCGAACACGCACACCGCCGGCAACTGCATTGCCGATGGCCAGAAACAGGCAGGCGAGGAAAACCCAGTAGCCGCAATGAGTAAAGTTGGGCAACAAAGTCTTTGAACATGCCGAGGCCGGACGCGCCCCGCAGCTCGGCGACCCTTTCCGGCGATGACAAAGGCGGGGATGCTTCGACGCGTGCCCGCAGGCAGGACAGCCGCTGAGCAGTCGCGGGCGAAGATATCGGGGTACGAGCGGCATGGTTAGAAAGGACTCAACTTGTCCCAGATCTTCGTGAACCAGCCTTTTCGCTGGCTGTCGGCGATCGAGCCTTTGCTCACGATCTGGATCTTTGCGTCGGCGACGTTGTAGCTGAAGACGGTGTTGTTGGCCGTTACATCCTCGGGCCGCACAATGCCGCGAAGAACGATGTTTTGTTTCTCACCGCTGAAGGCCGTTTCGCGAGTGCCTTCAATCACCAGATTGCCGTTGGGCAAACGGTCGATGACCCGGACCGTGACTTGGGCCACAATTTGCTCGGAATTGTTAATCGTCCCGCCGCCGTCAAACGTGTTGGCCGAATTATATTTGAGCGCCGGCAAGGTGCCGCCCTTGGTCAACAGACCGCTGGCCGCGGGACTGTACAGGAAGGCGGTGATCGCCGCGTCCATTGATGCTTTCTTGCTCGTTGAAGTCTTGTTGTCCTTAGTGGCGGTGGTGTTTTCCTGAACGACAATGGTGATGAGATCGCCCACGCGCGAGGCGCGCTTGTCGGCGAACATAGGCTTGGATGTACCCTCCTGCCAGAGTGATTGCGCGTTGCAGACCGCTGATTGCGCGAAGAACGCGCCGAGCAAAACGGCGGTGAGGGTTGGGAGGTAGGATTTCATATCAAAGCGAGACGAGAATCTTTTGTTCGTCGATGACCTTTCCGTGGAGATCGCGTCGCGAGAATGGATTTCGGACCCGAATGATCTGCCCGGTTGCGCCGTCTTCCAGCGCTTCCACCTTGAGGGTAATGACCATCGCGCCGTCCTGGATCGTCGCGATCAGGCTTTCACCGCGGTGCACAATCGGCCGCCGGCGGAGCAAACGAGCGTAAATGGGTGACCCGGCCGGAACCGATCCGTTGAACTCGAGCGAATCATCGGTCGAAGCACAATCGGCCAGCGGTTCATGGCATTGCAGCATATCGCGCCGTTCACGGATCAGGTCTGCTCCTCGAAGCGCATCCCCGCGTTTAACCGGCGATGCCGCGACCCAAACCTCGCGCCAGACCTTTGCCTGGAGCGGGGCTTGCCACGCACCCACTCGTTCCCCACAGGCCGTCTCCAGTTCAAAACGAATAATGAATGCGGGGGCAATCCCGGTGCTGGGGATCTCCAGCACCTTCAAGCTGAAAGCTTCGTCCGGAACGGCGACGTTCGCCCAGGGCCTTGACAACCGCACTTCCAGCTCGCCCGAGTCCTTTACGTACTGCCTTTGTAGCGCGGACGTTAATAGCTCAAGGGTCTCCTTCTCGTCGAGTAAACGGGACCGCCGGGAAATTCGCGTCACCTCTGGTCCGGTCCAATTCGTGAGGGGCAGGTCAAAACCAGCGTTCCTGGCCAGCGCGGCAATCTCTTCTCGTTTGAGAGAAATGACTTTGCCAAACACCGGGGCGTCACAAAGGCGCAGGTGCGGCAAATCTGAACCGGCAACCAGCTGATTCAGAAAGACTCCCTCACCATCGAGTTGTGCCGTGGGACGCAGTTGAACAGCGGCCAGGGTATTGGTTGCGGACGGAGCGGAACTCTCGGCGAGGCCGGCGAAAGAGGAAAACGCAGAAAATAAGGCAAACGCGCTCGTAAGCGCGACTGAGCCGATAAATTGGGTGATTCGAATCAAATTCATCAGCGCCGCAGGTTATTGCTTTGTTGCATCATCTCGTCGGCAGCCTGGACGGCCTTTGAATTCACTTCGTACGCCCTCTGGGCCATGATCAGGTTCACCATTTCCTCGACGACTTTGACGTTGGACATTTCGAGGTAACCCTGGTTAAGGCTTCCGAACCCCTGTGATCCTGGGTTTCCCAATTCGGGCGTTCCTGAAGCCTGGGTTTCTTTAAAAAGATTGCTGCCAAGGCTCATCAGCCCCGCAGGATTATTGAACCGAACCAGTTGGACCTGCGAAGTCGTGGTGCCGTTGGCGCCGGTGTAGGTGATCAAACCGCTGGAGGAAATCGTGATGTTTGTGGTTCCGGCAGGAACCGGTTGGAACCCGCCTTGCAGCGGCAATCCGTCGCTGGTGACGATGCGTCCGGTGGAATCGGTTTTGAAAGCGCCGTCGCGCGTGTATGCGAGGCTGCCGTCCGGCATTTGCACTTCAAAGAGGCCGTCGCCCTGAACGGCAACATCCAATGGGGCCCCCGTTTGGGTGAGGTCGCCCGTGGTGAAGATTCGAGATGTGGCCACCGGGCGGGATCCCTGGCCCACCTGGATGCCGGTCGGCAGTTGGTTGCCGGCGGCCTGTTCTGAACCCGGTTCGCGCGTTGTTTGGTAAAGCAACTCCTGGAACTCGATTTTGCTCTTTTTGTAGCCGGTGGTATTGACGTTGGCCAGGTTGTTGGAAATGACGTCCAGGTTCAGTTGCTGACTTTGCATGCCGGCGGCCGCGGAATAAAGGGCTCGAAGCATGGGCTACTCCGTTGGTTGAGGGTTGCGAGGGTTGTTGCGTGAACTTGGCATCAGAATGGCCGGGTGTTTGGAATTCATATTAGGAAGCGGAGCCGAGTTCGGTAATGACACGCCCCATTCGGTCATCCTGCATTTGCATCACCTTTTGGTTCGCCTCGAACATGCGCATCGACGTGATGAGGCTGGCCATCTCCGTGGTCGGCGACGTATTTGCGCTTTCAAGGAAACCTTGCCGCAGCCTGGAACCCTGAGCGCCCAAAGGCAAAGAGTGCGGATCCGAGGCGACGAAGTAGCCGTGGCCAACAGGCTTGAGGAGGTTTGGTTGGTTGAACTCTACCAGCCGAATGCGGCCTTTGAGAGCTCCGTTCTGGCTGATTTCCCCTGAAGCGGAAATCGTGATGGGAGTGGAATTGGCCTGGTCCAATTGGATCGGGCCGCCGTCGCCCAGGACCAGGTAACCTTGCTTGGTTGCCAATTGTCCGAGGGCGTTGAACTGCAACTCGCCGTCACGGCTAAAGGCATGCTTGCCGTTGGGGAGTTGGACCTCAAAAAACCCCGGGCCTTCGATCGCCAGATCGGTAGGCAGGCCCGTGGGGCGCAGTGTTCCTTGCTGAAAATTGAAGGTTGCGGTGGTGTTGGGCATCACAAAACCCCCGCCGCCAAGTCCCGAAATGCCAGGCGCCATCCCCGCCGAAACGGCTGAGAATGAAATGTCCTGCTTGCGCGAGCCCGGTATCGTACTTCCGGCAAGATTCTCCGCGATAACTTCTTGCCAACGAGCGTTAGCATTCATTCCCGCGGCTGCCTGGTAAAGGCTCACATTCATGCGGAGACCTGCTGAGCACAGCATATGCCATAGGCGTTTGATGCCGGTTTAGCGCTCAAGCGCTGGAAAAAGCTTCCGGCCGAAGTGCACTTTTTGCCGGTAGCCCTGCGGAAAGGGCGGGAACTCAAATAAAGCCAGAACGCCAAGGAGTAAGGAAACGGGCTCCGAGATATTGTTTGGGATCGTGTCGAGGTCGGTCCACTTGGGTTTTCGAAGCATTATGATTGCAGCCGTGATTCAGCCGCTGCAATCTGGACGCATGCCCCAACCCGGTAACCCCCCGCCCTTGCGAGCGTCGCGTTGGGCCGGGATGAGCGTCACTAACAAAATCCTGCTTGGGGTAGCTCCAATACCCGGTTTGATTATAGCCGGGGCCATTGTCCTGAGGTTGTTCGGGCTTCTGGTGCCTTTCAGCTTGCCGACCGGCTCGATGATCCCGGCAGTCTGTCCAGGGGACCATGTTTTCATGGAGGGCTTAACCTTCCTGTTACGCCCGCCCCGGCGAGGTGACGTTGTGGTCTTCCAGACAACTGGAATTTCCGGACTGCCCCAATCAACGTTTTATATCAAGCGAGTCGCTGGTCTCCCAAACGAGCACGTTCAAATCAGAGACGGCCGGTTGCTCATCAACAACCGTTTGGTCGCCCTGCGCAACCAAAGGGGAGAGATTGCTTACAATCCGCCCCCATTCCCCGAAACGAGCGCCTTTGCATCTGATGTTACCATTCCCGGCGGAAACTATTTTCTGCTCGGTGATAATTCAACCAACAGTCTTGATAGCCGTTCCTTTGGCTGCGTCCCTCGCCAGAACATCGTCGGGCGAGTTGCAATGTGTTACTGGCCGCCAAATCGAATGGGAAGAATTCGATGAGGCAGCTTGAACCTCATTGGGTGTTATGGAACGGGGCGACTTCGGTCAAAGCATGGGATTAAGCACAGTTCGTTGGAAACAAAAGCGACAAACACGTGCGTTGATCCTTGTCACGGCGATGGGCCCCGTCGTAATGTCGCTCATCACCTTTTGAGAACATCTCAAGACACTGCGCATCGGCTGGCCTCCTCGTGCATGCAGCGCGTCAGGAAAAAGTTTTTTTTAGCCTGTTTGCTGCCGGCTTTGGCCTTTTTTTCAGCGAGTACCGGTTTCGGCCATTACTGCGGCCCGCAAAATATCGTCATGGGCGTGGGGGACCTGCGCTATTATTGGATCACGGCCGACGTGATCGAATATCAGCCGAGTCTTTATTGGATCGATCTGCCCGGAGACGAAACGATTGCTTACGTCCCGACCAATGTTTTCTCACAGTTTTTCTTTGGCTTTTATCCGATCCAGGGACTGAGACAGGGGACGACCAGCTACTTTCCGGAGTGGGCTTACCCGCCCAATGGCGCGACTAATATTTGTTTTTTTACGGTGACGGTGTTGACCAACCCGCCCATGACTGCGGCCAACTACCCAATGTCGGCTTTCGCGGGGGACCCCAACAACGCATTCACTTGCGAGCACATTGAAAATGAAGGTCCGATTTTCGACTTGGGCGGGCCAATGCCTTTGCGGTTGGAGCTTTACTATGCGTCCGCGCTCAACCGGAATTTGCTGGTGCAAAGCTCACTCGGGGTCAACTGGTCGCACAATTTTGATACCCGGCTCGTCCGGGTGAGCAACCGAGTGGACGTCGTTACTTACAAAGGCGTCAAGCTGCAGTTCCAGTCCAATGGCGCAGGGTGGCAATCTTTAAATCCACAAGCGGGCGCGTTTCAATTGCTGTCCAGCGGCAATAACCTGGTCCTGGGCGATCGCCGGCAAAACCTCATATACACATTCGACACCGTTGGAGAGTTGATTTCAATTTCGGACGGAAAAGGCAATGTGCAGACGCTCACTTACTCCAACAATGTTCTTACCCAGGTTTCCGACGGCCTGGGACGAGCGCTGAATTTTCAGTACACCGGTTTTCAGCTCTTATCGAGTGTGGATGACGGAACCCGGACAGTTTATTTCAATGTCGATCCGACGCACAATACCCTGGCCGAAATAGTGAACCCGCTGGGAGGCATCACCCTGTTTGCCTATGACACCGCGCAACCCACGCTGTTGACGGCGAAAACGCTGCCTAACGGAAACACTCCCCAACTGCAGATTTATGACACCAACGGCTGCGTTGTGAGGCAGATCGAGTTGGGCGCTTTTACCAACAGTTTTGTTTACAGCAACGGCACCGCGATGGCGATTAACCCGCAGGGCGAGATCAAAACCTTCAAGCACAACAGCAACGGGCAGCTGACGCAATATATCGACGAAGCCAATCGCAGTGTGGCCATCCAATCCAACACTAACGGGCAACGAACCGCGGTGAAGGACCGTTTGGGGAATTCCACTTTCCTGGGCTATGATCCGGCCAGCCACAAAGTCTCGGCGCTTACCAATGCTGACGGGTCGGTCGTCCAGTTTTCTTATTCTACCCGAGTCACCGACGGCATTACTTTCCACGACCTTGCCCAGGTTACTTACCCAGACTCGACGACGGAGCAGTTTACGTATGACGCCATGGGTAATGTGATCACCCGCAGGAACCGGGATGGCCAAACCTGGTCTTATACCTACAACGACCATGGGCAGGTGCTGGCCGAAACCAACCCGATGGGCGGCGTTACGAAGCTGACTTATAACCCGGACGGCACCCTGGCGAGCAGTGCCGATTCCGACCTGGGCGCTACTCTGTACTTTTACGACGCTCTCAAGCGCCTGGTGAAGATCGTGCACCCCGACGGCACCAGCCGCGCGTTCGTTTATGACCAAATGGAACGGCTCGTCAGCGCCACTGACGAACGAACGAACACCTACCAGTTTGCCTATGATCTGAATGGGAATGTGACGAACCTTACCGACCCGGCTTCCGCGCACCTCCAATTTGCTTTTGACGGAATGGACCGGCTAGTCGCCCGGAGGGACCGTTTGGGCGCGGCGGAATACTTCGCCTATGATTCGCTTGGGCACCTGGCATCCGTCACAAACCGAATCGGTGAGGTGTGCTTCTTTACCTATGACGCCCTGGGCCGGCCTACGGGATTTGTCGACCCAAGCGGCAAGACCTGGAGTCTAACGGCTAACGCAGAGAACCTCGCAACCGGTTTGACGGATCCTCTCGGCGACACGATTTCAAGGGAGCTTGATGCCGTGGGCAATGTCACCGGGATGACCAACCCGTTGGGGGCGGCTTCCTCGATGGTGCTCAACGCAACGCGGGAAGTGGTTCAACACACCGACGAACTGCTGCGCAATAATTCGTTCGAGTATAACCCGGCAGGGCGGCTTACGAATTTAACCGTTCCCCGGCTGGGCTCGATGACGATCCGGCGAAACGCGCTTGGGGTGGCGACGCAGGTGAATGACTTCAACGGGGCTTCCTGGTCATACGGCACGACGTCCATGGGCCGACCCAATTCGTTTGGCGACCCGCTGGCCTGGTTTACGCGCACGAGTTACACATCGCGTGGCTTGGTCGGCAGCACGACGTTTGCCGATGGGATCACGGTGAACAACAGTTACGACCCGGGGGGCAACCTGCTTCGCGCGCTTTACAGCGATGGAACCCACCTGGACTATGGTTACGATGTCTTCAACCGCGTCATCTCCGCCAACGGAGTGACTCTCAGCCGCGACCCGGAAGGCCGCGTCACCAATTGGTCGAGTTGGGGATTGAACAGCAGCGCGGTTTACAACGGCCTGGGCCTGGTTACCAAGCTGACGTACCCCGTCCCCTCGCTCTCGGTTTCTTACTCCTACGACTGGTTCCACCGTGTCACAAACATCACTGACAGTTTGACCGGCACGTATTTGCGCTATTCCTACGATATCGCAGGCCGGTGCACGAATATTTTCCGGTCAAACGGCGTTCACGGTTTCTGCTCCTACAATGCGGCCGGCGAACCGATTCATCTTCAGGAGGGCAGTTATTTCGATTGGCAGATCGGCCGGGACCCGGCCGGCCAGCCCAGCCAAATCATTTGGAACGGACCCGACGATCCCGCTTCCGCAATTATCCCGGGGTCAGTGTTTCATAATTACAATCTCGGCAGTCAAATCAGTGATCCCGGCTTTAAATGGGACTGGCAAGGGCGGCTCATGAACGCCCCCGGCCGGTCCAATAGCTATGACGGCGCGTCACGGCTGAAAATGTCCAATGGAACGATGTTCCAGTTCGACGGCTTTAACAATGTCACCGTCAGCGTCACCGGCGGGAACACCAATTGGTTCCTCTACAATCACGCTTCCGCCTCCCCCGGTGTGTTGATGGGGGTTTATAACGCCAGCGCCGGGTCTTACACTACCGCGGTGGTCAATGATCCTTCGGGCGTGCCGCTTTGGACAATCGACCTGCTCCATAACAACACCGTCTCATTTTTGCATCTGAACCCGGGCGGTTCGGTGGCCGGAATGACCGACAGCACCGGCGCGCTCACCGATAAGTTTACTTATTCCCCGTTGGGCTCATTCACTCATATCGGCACGGGCCTGGAGTATTTTACATTCAAAGCCGGGCTGGGGTGGAAGTTCGATAGTGGGGCGAATCTTTACCATGATCAGGGTAGATTCTACGATCCTGCGCTTGGGATCCACTACACACCCGACCTTTCCTGGCCCCGGCTGAGCGAACCGAAGGCAAATCCATATAGCCCGGATCTTTCTTATCGGCTGGCCGCTTCTCAGTATAAATATGAAAGGCCCCGCGAAGCTGATATTTTACAAACGCACCTGGCCGTCCCCGTAGTCAACGAGTTCAACGTTCGGGATTATCTGCGAAACCAAAACCCCGAAGATGCTTTCGGCTTCCAGGTTCGCCCGGTTGAAAGGCAAAATACCAGGCTCCTGGCGATTTTGCCGCGCTCCGGTGGTAGAAGTTGTTGCTGCTGTTGCTGCTGTTGTTGTTGCTGCGATTGCTGCTGCGACGCCGGCCCCTCGCTCAGTATAGATTACTCACACTACACCATCGGCGGTTTGTACTCGCCTCTGCAAACCTCCCAGGTAAGCCGAGGGTTGACTCAAAGTGAAGCGACGGAAAAGTTTGTTCGAGCGATAATTCTTTCTTCGTTCGCCGGACCGCCTGCCAGGCAATTCGACGGATACTCCCTCTCTTCGTACGGTCTTGGCGGAAGTTCGTGGAACATCCGAAGATTGCCCATAACGGGCGTTTCGGCGTGGCGATCCGAGCCGTTGCGCGTGAACGTGTGGGAACCCCCACGCGGTTTAAGCGATTATTTCCGCAGCTTGGTCAACACACACTTAAACGTGGATTAATATGCGTGCCTTGATTGCTCTATTAGTCCTGGCGGCGACGCTCACGCGTGCCAGCACGGTAACGTATACTTACGACCCGGCCGGCCGCATGGTTACGCTCAACTACGGCGGCTCCACCAACACAGTGCTCTCCTACGACAACAACGGGAACCTGGTCGGGTTTTCCACTTTTGTTTCCGCCAACCCTGATCTCTCTGTGGCTCAAGCGGTGACACCTTCCGTGGTCGTCGTCGGGTCGACCGCGCAGTACGTCCTTACTGTTTTTAACAACAGCAGCACAGCCGCAACCGGCATCGCTCTCACAAATTCGATCCCTGCAAACAGCACCTATCTTTCCTCGTCGGCCTCGCAGGGAACGGTAGCCTACAACAGCGGTTCCCTGAATTGGAACGTGGGATCTCTTGCCGGAGGAGCGGTCGCGACCGTGAGTTTTTCAGTTCGCGCAACAACGCTCGGAAACTTGACGAACCTTGCCTCGGTCAGCTCGGCACAGGCGGATCCGGATCTGTCTAATAACAGTTCGACCCTGGTCAGCACTGTCATCGGACCTGCGGAACTGACCACCGGCAGCCTGGGTGGAAACCTGTTCGTTAGTTGGCCGTTGCAGGGTGGCGGAACATTGTCTCTGCAGTATGCCGACAGCCTGGCGCCACCAATCCAATGGCTGCCAGATCCGGTTTCGCCCACCGTAAACGGCAACTTCTATTACATTTCCGAACCGGCCACCAACCAAACCCGCTTCTACCGACTTGTCTCCAGCCCATGATGGCGCACCGAGGCCATTCCAGGCTTCGAGGTCTTGTTCGGTTCTGCACCACAGTGATCGACCCAAACCTTCATTACACTTTTTTCACCGCCCGCTTGTCGGGCTACAATCCGGTGGCGCGAAGGCGTGTCCGAGTCTCAAGCATTTGGCTCCAGGCAACGGTGCTGTCCTCGCAAGTACACCCCTGCTCCAGAGGCTTGCCCCGCTGACCCGTTCCGCAAGCGGCAGCAACCATGGCTCCTGATTCGCAACCGGACTATTATGCCGTGCTGGGCGTTCAGCCGGAGATCGGTTTCGCTGAATTGCGCCGAGTCTGGCGTCGCCTCGCCCGGCGGTGGCACCCGGACCACGCCGGGCCCGCCTCGACGGCGGCTTTCCAGAAGATCAATGCCGCGTACGAAGTTTTATCCGACCCTATCGCCCGTGCCGCATACGATCGCCGACAGGGCAACCGGCGCGGCCCTCCGGACAAGCCGGCTGCCGGGTCTGGTCCGCGTCGCAAAGCGCCCGGCGTAGCGCTCAGGCGTTTGTGCGGTCCGTTGAATTCCCTGCTCGCCTGCGGTGTCGCCCGGCGCATCGATAACGTCATCGAGATCTTACCGAGTGCACAGGAGGCGGCCAGTGGCGGAATGATAACCATCTCGCTGCGCGTGCCGGTCCGCTGCCCCGCCTGCGCACGAAGCCCCCTCGCCGCCGCCTGCCAGCGTTGCGGCAACACCCGGACCGTTGAGGAACTCTTCAGCGCCTGGCTCGCCATGCCCCCTGACGTGGCGGACGGAACGATTCTTATCCCCTCAGCGCTACTGCCAGGCATGCTGCAGCCGCTGACCTTTCGGGTCCGACTGCGATCGAAAAACCCTTCGACCAACCCGAAAGAGCCGCGTAGCCATTAGAGAATACCCAGAAGTGGCGCGTCGCCGTATCCTCGAACATCGAACCCGAGATTTCGTGGCCAAACTCAGTCGAACCCGCAGGGTTCGCAGCCAGTAGCCGTGGGTCGCCAGACCCACGGAACAGCGAAACTCGGATCGTTCGGGTTCAACCTCGCTTGTAAGCCCTGGGCTGAAAAGGTACTGTTGGGAGGATCGCACGAAATTTATGTCACTCGAACAACCGCCCTTATCCCCTGCTCCGCCGCGGCCGCCCACCCCGGAACCGGCAAAGCGGGGCGGGCGTTTTTTCCTGTACGGTTGCGGAGGATTACTGGTCTTGTTGCTGCTGATTGTGGCGACGGTGGCGATTACGATTTGGTGGATTCAGCGCCCGATCAAGCCGGTCGTTCTTTCGCCGCGGGAAAAGGCGGTGGTCGACCAAAAGGTTCAGCGTTTGGAAGGTGGCCCCGCCACGCCGCAGGGACGAACCCCAACAGGCGGACAACAAACGGCTCCCGCAGCCGGCCCGATCAACACGGCGGAAGATGGGAACAACCTCCGGATCTACGTGCCGGGATCAAAAAGCATCAAACTGACGGAACGCGAGGTCAACGGCTTACTCAACCAGAACACCGACTTGGGCAAAGCGGTTCGGCTCGAGTTTGCCCAGGACGCAATCAATGCCTACATCGCGGTGCGCATTCCGGATGACTTCCCCATCGGAGGCGGCAAGATGTTTCGCGCTCGGGGGAGGTTTCGCGTGTCGCTTGGGAATGGAGGAAAACCATACGCCATACTTGAAGATGTGTCGGTATTTGGGGTGAGCCTGCCCAAAGCGTGGCTGGGCGGAATCAAAGGTGAAAACCTGATTAGCGACGCAGTGACGGGCAACAGCCAATCGGCTCTCCTGAAAGGCATCAAGAGCCTGCACGTCGAGCCGGGGGCGCTAGTGCTCGAACTGGAGGACTGACCGGGGCTTCACCGTAACGGCTCGAGGTTGGGTGACGCTTCCAACCGGAGTTACTTCAGGTTCGTGCTTCTGCCTTGGTTCTCCTCGCGACTTCGTTTGAGTCGCTTTGATGAACCTTTACGGGGCAGGATACTCGCATTTAAGAGAAAGAACCTGGCCGCAGGTGCAGTGGATTTGGATGCCGGTTATTGTTGAGCCTTCACGCTGCAGGACAGCGCGCGGTTCACATGGAGTGCGAACAGCCTCTCCGGCGGGCGCGACGGCCGCGGGATTCACCTCGCGCAGGGGGCGCGCGTTTTCCGGGCGGGCAGCGAGAAGAACCCGAAACTCCTGGCGGTTCCCCTGGGCGGCAGAGTGTGCAGCCAGAGGAACAAAGGCGTCAGTCGGCGTGTTCATGAGTGGAGGGTGTTGGAGCTGAAGCCGACAGGTTGGCCATGGTTTCTTTGAGCCTGAGCAGAACAGTGACCCGGCGGTTGGCCTCGGAACTGGGGGGGGCATCGGCCATGGGCATGGTATCGGCGTAGCCTGACACTTTGCATAACTGGCCGGCTGCGACGCCGTTTTGAACCAGTTTTCGCCGAGCCGCGTTTGCGCGCTCGGTGGAAAGGTCCCACTTGTTGTGAGCCTCGACACCCGCTTCGGTGCGGGATTCCGTGTGGCCCTCCAGTTCAATTTTGAAGGACGTATAGCGCGAAATCTCCCAGGCCAGCGTCGAAAAGACCCACCCCCCGTAGGCAGTGAAGACATCGCTCTCCGGTTCGAAAATCGGTTTGTGCGAGCGGTCAAAGACATTGATCCGCAAACCATCGGAAGTGAGGTCCAGTTGGACACTCTTTTCGGTCTCGTCCTGTTGCTGCAAAATTTTTGCAAGATCCTCACTGATGCGCCGCATGGTTTCCATTTCGACGGCGGACACCGATTGGAACTTGCCTTCGGCTTTGGCGGAGGCGGTGACTTCCTTGTTGGGAATCAACCCTGTCGATTCTTTGGTAAGGGCTGAGAATGGGTTTCGGAACGCGCGCTCGACGGCTTCCTTGATTTTGGTGTCCTGGGAGGTCAGCCAGAGCACCATGAAGAGCGCCATCATGGCCGTGATGAAGTCGGCGTAGGCGACCTTCCATGCTCCGCCGTGATGTCCTCCCTTTTTCATTAGCCTTTGCCGGAACTCTTGATGGACTTGAACATCTGCTCCATCTCCTCAGATGAGGGGCGGACCTCGCTGCTGAGACCGCGCCGGCCCAGCTCGACGGCAGTCACAGGGGCCATGCCATTGGCAAAACCGATCACGCACGCGGCGATGCACTTGGTATAATCCATTCGCGCGGCGCCGATAAACTCAAGATTGGTCGCAAGCGGGCTCATGAATCCGTAAGCGAGGAGAATTCCAAGAAACGTTCCCACCAGGGCGGCGGCTACCTTTTCGCCGATCTGCTCGATCGGGCCTGAAATGGACGCCATGGTAATGACAATCCCGAGCACGGCCGCCACAATGCCGAACCCCGGCATGGCGTCGGCCGCCTTGGTCAAAACATTCACGGGAGCGTGATGTTCCTCCTCGAGCTTGTTGATTTCCGCGTCGAGAAGAAGCCGCAATTGGTCGGGCTTGATTTTTCCGTCGATGATCGGGCGCAGGCTTCCGGCCAAAAATTCAACGGCTTCGTGGTTGGTCGAAAACAGGGGATATTTTTTGATGATCGAACTGTTGGCAGGCTCAAGGACATGTTCTTCCAGGGCAATCATGCCGTTGCGCCGGCCGAGCATGAACAACTCGAAAAGGACTTTGAGCAGATCGTCGTAAGCGGCCCGGGAGTAGGGCGCGCCTTTAAGGGAATCCACAATGCTTTTGACAAGGTCCATCAGGACCTTGCGGGGCGACATAATCACCAGCGCGCCCATAGCGCCGCCGCCGATGATTAGCAATTCATTAAGATGCAGCAGCGCGCCAAGGTGTCCGCCGCCCCAGGCGAACCCGCCGAACACGCAGAGCACCACGATAAAAGCGCCGATGATGATGATCATGCTGGCTTACCCCTTCAAGGCCGGTTGCGCCGCCTCCAGGCGCTGCACATAGGCGCGGATTGATAAAATCGCCTGGGAATGGATTTGGCAAATTCGCGACTCGGTCAACCCGAGCAGTTCGGCAATCTCGCGCAGGTGCAGGTCTTCTCCGTAATAAAGCGCGAGCACTTTGCGTTGCGACTCCGGCAATTCTTTCAACCGCTCGACAATGATCTGCTTCAACTCGTTGCGGGAAACCTCCTCGACCGGGCCCTCGGAGGACGGGTCGGCGATAACGTCGCAAACACTGCTGCCGTCTTCGCTGTTGCAGACGGCGTCCAAACAGATGAATGTTGCGGGGCGAACTTCAGCAAGGAGATCGGAATATTCGGCGGGAGAAATGTTCAGGGCCTTTGCGACTTCAGCATCTGTGGGAATGCGGCCGAGGCGCTGTTCGACCTGCCCGATCGTGTCCTGGATGCGGCGTGCTTTTTCATGCACCGTGCGGGGAACCCAATCCATGCGGCGCAATTCGTCGAGCATTGCGCCACGCACGCGCAAACGGGCGTAAGTCTCGAAACTGGTGCCGCAGCCGGGATCGTAGTTGCGCAAGGCCTGGAGCAAGCCGAGCAGGCCGGCGCTATTCAAATCGTCCTGATCGACGTGATCGGGCAAAGTCATTGCCAGGCGCCCCAAAGCCGAGCGAACCAGCGGGAGGTATTTCTCAACGAGCGCGTTTTCGGAGGGGCTTCCGCCTTCCCGATGATACCGCTGCCAAAGCTCCTGGGCGCTTGGGTGAACCTCGCGTGGCGCAGGCGGTGCCTCGGCTATCGCTTGGGGGCTCATGGCTTAGTGGCGGGTTTTAAATTTGGGGTTGGAACGGGAGGCCGGTGGCGGCGCTGAGTTAAGGCGTTGCGCAGCCCTTCCAGCCAGACACCGGTCCACCAACGCGTCAGAAGGCCTGCCGCCAGGGCGGCGGCAGATGCGCGCCACAAGGCGGTGGGCCAGGAGTTCAGGCCCATCAGAGCGGGAGCGCACCCTATTAGGAAGCCGATCAAAGCCCCGAAAATCATCAACGCTTTCATCTATCTAGGGGTCGTTAAGCAGAAGCTTTGCCACAAAATGCCGCAACGGCCTGCACTTGCGGCGATTGAGGCAATTACCGGGCCGAATCAGGGGAAATGAGCCGGGGGTCAGGAGCCACCGCGAAGCCGCCTGGAACTTTTTGCCCGGTGCTCAGGAAGCGAATACTGCAATTTGTGCCCACCAGGAATTCACCCAACCTGTTCGACCGCGGCTCTTCGTCCAGGTGGCAAAAACTCACGTCCTCCGGGTCGAATGCTGAAAAGGCGAGGAGTTGGGCCTGCAAAACGGCTGAGTCATACGCCCCGTTCAGCACAAGGTGAACGCGGGGTTGGCCGAGGTTGGAGAGTTGGCTCCTTAAAGCGCCCAGGCCAGCTTCATCCGTCATGCTGACGCCCGGCAGGTCCAGCAGGCACAAGTCCGCAGGCGTGGTTGCCTTCCAAAACCGTTCCACCGATATGCCTAACATTTCTCCATAAACATTGAGGAACTCGGCGGTGTTCGCGCTAACGGTGTCCAACCGGAACACCTGGACTGTCCGGCTCTCATTCAAAACAGAAAATGCCATCCACTTGCAAAGGAGGGTCGTTTTACCGGTTCCGGGAGGGCCGATAAAGACATGCGGCCTGCCCGAACCGTCGTACAGCGGCCGCAGCACTGGCCTGATGCGGAAAAGGTCTGTGGATTCGAGGCTGTCCGCAATTCGCCTCGACGTTTCCGATTTGTCCGTTTCCTCCAGGACGCCGGCCAAAACTTCGACCGAGGTGTGGCGTTGCCAGAACCGCGCAAAACCCTGGCGTGGCATGGGTCGCATGCTCAGAACCACCGCTTCCGCGCCGAGTTCGGCATGGACCCGCTCCAGTGCGCCCGCGGCAGTATCGGCAACAAAGGAAGCGATCTTCATGAAGGCGAGTTCGGCCTATTGTGACGGCGGCTATTCCGGACAAGGTATGACAGCAGCGTTGTGGACCTGCACGCGCGAGGGCACTTCCGAATAGGAAAGCACGGCTAAATCGGAGAAAGTGGTTTCGAAAAACCGGCGGAACGCAAGCCGCAGAGGAGGCGCGCATAACAGCACCGGCGGTTGCCCGGCCGAAAGCATCTGCTGAACAAACTTTGAAAGGGTATCCATGATATGCCGGGCAAGCTTGGGCTCGACGACGAGAGCCACCTCCGTGGGAGATTGCCGGATGCCCTGGGCCAACTGCTGTTCCAGCCGGGGATCCATGGTGATCGCGCGCAAGCTCCCATTGTCGCTTTGATAAGGCTTGGTGATCTGAGGCCCCAGCGCCCGGCGAGCGTATTCGGACAATTCGTCCGGATTTTTCGTGATCGAAGCGAAATCGCTAACCTTCTCGAGGATGCCGGATAAATTCCGAATGGAGATTCCCTCGGCGAGCAGGTTTTGCAGAATGCGCTGCACCTGGCCGACGGTCAGTTGTGCCGGTATCAATTCGTTCACCACGGCTGGATGAGTCTGCTTCAGGTTATCGAGCAGAACCTGAACATCCTGGCGGGTCAGAATTTCATGGCAATGACGCCGCACGGTTTCGGACAGGTGCGTCACGAGGACAGAAGCGGCATCCACGACGGTGTAGCCGGCTGTTTCGGCGGCTTTGCGGTCGGGATCCGTCACCCAGGTGGCCGGCAGTTGAAAGACCGGCTCAATAGTCGGGACACCTTTGAGAGTTGTCTTGCTATTGGTGGCATTCATGGCCAGCCAATGGCCGGGCATGAGCTGGCCTTGAGCGATCGAGCTTCCCTTCAACAAAAACCGGTACTCATTGGGAGCCAATTGCAAATTATCGCGCAATCGGATTGGCGGTATCAGCACGCCGATGTCCTGCGCAAAATTGCGGCGCACGCCGGTAACGCGTTCCAGCAAATCCCCGCCTTTGCGTGTATCGGCCAATCCAACGAGGGCATAGCCCAGCTCGATTTGGAGCGTCTCAACCGTCAAAAGATTTTCGAGCTTGTCATTGGGCTTGGCCTCAGCACCGGGCGCGGCGCCAGCTACCGCTGGTTTGGGGTCGGCGCCTTTGGCCGTTGATTGGGCGTTCATGGTGGCGCCAACCGGGGTCGCGAGGTCCAGAGCACCATGGCGATGCATCGTGTAAGAGAGCAGGCCGGTAATGGCAGCCAGCGACAGGAATGGCATTGTGGGTAACCCCGGCACAATACCCATCACCACCAGCATGCACGACAGCACCGTCAGGGCGCGCGGATAAAATAAAAGCTGGCGTCCGAGTTCGCGGCCCAAATCGTTTTTGGACGTCGCGCGCGTGATTAAAATACCCGCCGCCGTCGAAGTAATCAGGGCCGGGATTTGTGAGACCAGGCCGTCGCCAATTGAAAGAATTGTAAACCGCTGGAGCGCCTCGCTCATCGTCATGCCCTTCTGAACAATGCCGATGGCAAAACCGCCTATTACGTTGATGACCGTGATGAGAATCGCCGCGATGGCGTCGCCGCGCACGAACTTGCTGGCGCCGTCCATGGCTCCGTAGAAATCCGATTCTTCTTCGAGCGCGCGCCTGCGATTGCGCGCTTCAGCTTCGTTGATCAGGCCCGCATTCAACTCGGCGTCTATGGCCATTTGTTTGCCGGGCAGGGCATCCAGTGTGAAACGGGCCGCCACTTCAGCAATACGGCCCGCGCCCTTTGTAATCACGATGAAATTGATCAGGACCAGGATGCAGAAGACCACGAGCCCCACGACATAATTGCCACGGACGACAAAATTCCCGAACGCTTCGATGATATGCCCGGCATAACCGTCCAGGAGAATTAGCCGGGTGGAGGCGACGTTGAGCGAGAGACGGTACAACGTGATAAACAGGAGCAACGTCGGGAACCCGGTAAACTCTGCCGGTTGGCGCAGGTAAAGGATCACCAGCAAGGTCAGCAATGACAGGGCAATGCTGAATGTCAGCAGCAGGTCCAGAAGCACGGGGGCGACTGGCAGGATGAGCAAAAGGATGGTGCCGAAGAGGGCACAAATCAGCCACAAATCGCCGTACCGCAGCAGCTTACGCATCCTGTCGCTTAGTGCGCCCATGGCTTGTCAGGAAACTTGGTTTTGTTCGGTGTAATAACGATAACGGTTCACCCGGTAAACCCAGGCCAGAACTTCCGCGACCGCAGCATACATCTGAGCAGGAACCTCGCCACCTAACCGGCCGTGCTTGAAGAGCATTCGCGCCAAGGGCTTGTTTTCGAGGATGGGAACCTGGTGTTTGCGAGCCACCTCACGGATCTGCTCAGCGTTGAGCCGAATCCCTTTTGCAACGATCCTGGGCGCGCGCATGGTTTTGCGGTCATAGCGGAGAGCCACGGCAATATGTGTTGGATTGGTGACGACCACGTCCGCCTTCGGGACCTGTGCGAGCATTTTGGCTTTGCTGGTTGCGCGGCGACGCCGGCGAGCGGATTTGATCTGCTGGTTGCCTTCATTGTTCTTCATTTCCTCCTTCAACTCGTCACGGGTCATCATCAGGTCGCGATGAATGCGCCACCATTGGTAGCCGTAATCAGCCGCGGCGATCACCAGCAGGACCAGGCAGATTCGAAACACGATTCGGATCCAGGTCGTCGCCAGGAACTCAGCCATGCGCCCGACGCTGACGGAGGTGGTGAAAATGGGGTCGCTGAGGATTTTCTTCACTTCCGAAAAAGTCAGGAGAATGATGAAAGCGAGCTTGGCGAGGGCCGTGCCGGTGGGCACGAAAGTGTTCATCGAGAACAAGCGCTTGAATCCCTCGATGGGATTGATGCGGTTCCAGTTAGGGGTTAACGCTTCCGAGGCGGTGTTGAAACGATTCTGAATCGCGCCCGCGAGCAGGCCGGCGACGGCGGTAGCGAGCACAATCGGCCCCGCGCACTTGATGATCATCAGGGTCCCGGCGAATGCATAGCCCTGCAGTGAATTGCCGGTGATCGAGGTGTCATGGAGGTGGCCCAGCATCGCGGCGGTTGCGCCGGCGAGGTTTCGCCACGTTTCCTGCCCAGCGAAAGAAAGGGCGGCCAGTCCCCCGAGCAGCACAAAGACAGTCTGCACTTCCGCGCTGCGGGCAATTTGGCCGCGCTTAAGAGCATCCTCCAACCGACGCTGTGTCGGTTGTTCTGTCTTCTCGCCTGTGTGCTCGGCCATAGGGCTCCCGTCAGCCTCCGGCGAGCATCTGTCCTATTTGGATCAAATCCTCGGGAAGACGCCGCAGGTAATTGAGGACGTGTTGGGCCGTGAGCTGGAGAGTAAAGCCAAAGACGATCAGGCCCCCGGCGATTCTAAAGGCGAAACTTTCGGAAAAAACGTTCATCTGGGAAACGCTTCGGCTGAGAACCGCAAAAACAATGGTCACAACGAACGACACGGCGATGATCGGGGCCGAGATTTGAAGAGCGACAACGAAGATACGGCTGGTGTGTTTAAGAACAGTTTCAAACAACCCACCGTTCAGGTGCGCCGCTCCGATAGGCAGCACGGCGTAGGTTTGTTGAAACCCCACCAGCACCCAATGGTGCAGGTCCAGCGTAAACATAACCACTGAAGCCAGGAAAAACAGAACCATTCCCGGGACCTGGGAGCTGTGCCCTTCCAGCGGGTTGAAAATGGCGCCCATGTTCAAGCCCAGTTCAGCGGAGACAAAGTTGCCGGCCAGGTCGACTGCGTAGAACGCCATTCGGGAGATGAATCCCATCAAAAGGCCGATGCTAATCTCCTGGGCCATGAGGGCAATGAGCCCTGTGAATGGCAACGAGCCCGTGGCGGAGTGCGGTAACAGGGGCGCCAGCAGCAAGGCTGTTAACGCTCCCAGCGCGACGCGCAAAACCACCGGGAAGTTCGTGAACGAAAAGAACGGCAGGACCAGCAGAAAAGCGCTGACCCTCAGGAAAACGAACAACCAGCTTTGTAAATCCAGTTCCATGACCGGCCGGGCCAGGTCACTGGACCATTTGCGGAAGTTTTTGGATCACGGCGACGGCGAACTCCGTCAGTGAGCGCACGATCCAAGGGAGCAAGAGCAAGAGCATGCCGATAACCGCCAGTGCTTTGGGCACGAATGCGAGGGTCTGTTCGTGGATGGTGGTGACGGCCTGGAACAGACTGACCGCCAAACCAATGACCATCGCGGTAACCAGAAGAGGCGCCGCTATGGTGAGCGCCTGGTAAATCATGGTTTTGAGCAGTTCAATTGCGAATTCAGGATTCATAGAGTCTTAAGGTTACATTCCGAAGCTGCGCACCAGCGAATGGATGACCAGGTCCCATCCGTCCACGAGCACAAACAGAAGGATTTTCAGCGGGAGCGAGATTGTCGCCGGGGGCATCATCATCATGCCCATGCTCATGAGCACCGTGGCGACGATGAGATCAATCAGGATGAAAGGGACGTAGATGAGAAAGCCCATCTGAAATGCGGTCCGCAATTCGCTAATGACAAATGACGGAATCACCACCCGCAGCGGCAGTTCTTCAGCCGCGGAAGGCTCGAGCTTGGCCATGCTGACGAACAACTCGACGTCCTTGGGACGGGTCTGCTTGAGCATGAACACGCTCAAATGATGCGCGGCCCGGTCCATCGCCTGACTGCTGGTGATCTTTTGCGCCTGGTACGGACCCAGGGCATCCCGATTGATGTTGTCCCAGACCGGCGCCATCACGAAATACGTGATGAACAGCGAAAGCCCGATGATGATTTGGTTCGCCGGGGTGCCTTGCAACTGCAACGCGGTGCGCACAAAAGAAAGGACGATCACAATCCGCGTGAAGCAGGTCATCAACAGGAGAATGGAAGGCGCCAGGGTCAGCAATGTCAGCAAGAACAGAACCTTGATCCCGGTGTCGACATCCTGCGGGCCACCCTGACCTCCGAGGGTGATCTGCACAGGGCCGAACCCGGTTGTCAAATTCCCCGCGTTCAAGTTCGTTTGGCCCGAAGCACTCCAGGCGGACGCCAGGATTGCAAATCCGATGAGCACCGGCAGCCAATGGTGGAGCAGAGGCGCGTGGAAGAGAGCCTGGCGCTCGGAACGACGGAAACGGAACGTCAGTGCTGAGGGTGCGACCCGACTCGGGTCGGTCCGCCGGCGTGGTGCCTGCGCCCGGGACGGATTACCCTCAGGCCGGTTCGAGGTAGAAACCAAAGGGGCAGCATCAGTTCCAATGCCTTGCTCGGAGTTCATTTCGACCCTCCGCGGCTGTCAGGCAGGACTTTTTGGCCGCGCAACACCGTGCCGAGAGCCTGGGCAAAAGAAACACCATTAGGGGCAGCGGGTGCTTGCGGTTCGCCTTCCTGCGCAGGGGCGAGATGGCTGACGAGATTGATGCCGGCCGGCGTTGATCCGACCAGGAAGCGCTCCTGACCGTAGCCGACAACGTACAAAGCCTGGCGGGCTCCAAGGGAGCGGGACTCGAGCACATTGAGCCGCGTGGTTTTTCCCCGCGAAAAAGCATTCCAACGGCCATTGCGCACCACCCATGCTCCGCCCAAAAACAAACCCAGAACCAAAGCCAGCGCTCCCAGGACCCGAAGCAGCGAGGGCCCGGTGTCGGGCAATGACCCGGCGTGAAACGAAACGAAATTAGTATCAGCCGCGCCGAGGGGCAGGACGGAGCAGAGGCACAAGGTCGCCGCGAGAAGGAGCGGAGAAGCTTTTTTGGCGGCTTGATTGTGCGAGGATGAATTCATGAACCTGGGGCGGCTCAGATCGATGGGGATTAGACCGGGGGATTAGCTCCAATCACTTCGGTTATCTTAACCCCGTAACGATCTTCAATAACGACAACCTCACCGCGAGCAATGAGTTTTCCGTTGACGCTCAATTCGATGGGTGCGTCTGCCGCCTTTTCCAATTGGATCACGGAGCCGACCGCCAGCTGGAGGACTTCGCGCATGGGCAACTGGCAACTGCCGAGTTCGATGGTCAAGCTGACGGGCACATCCAGGACCAGGTTGAGGTTGGCGGGCTGTTCTGCAATCGCACTCATAAAATCGTTACGCGGGGATCGGGTCAGTCAGTTGGACGGCCCATTTGCCGCCGCACATACCCGGCTTGCCGAGAAATTTCGGGATGTGGCTGAGACGGAATTCCACCTGGGTGGCGCACTCCGGGCCAAGCATGAGGACGTCTCCAAGCTTGAGCCTGGCGATGTGGGCGGCGGAAATTTTGAGACCGTGCCATTGCGCGCTCGCGCTGACCTTGACGTCATCGAACTCGCGGTTCCAGGCCAGCCTGGCGGGCCTGGCGGGAGCCGGGTCGGCTTGAGGCAACGCCGGCGACAACTGGCGCATCAAAGGCTCAACGGCAGCGTAGGGAAAGCCCATTTGAACTGATTCGAGCTGCTCTCCGATGCCGGCCTGCATTGTAACGATCAGCATCGACGTGTCAGGAGGAGCCGTTTGCAGGAAGCGACTATTATTCTCGTGGCCGAGGAGGACCGGCCGCAATTCCTTCATTTCAGGCCAATGGTTGCACCATTCACCCAGAATCAAGGTCGCCAGCTGATCGGTAAGAGCGATCTCAATTTCGCTAAGGTCACGAGGCGCTTCGGGCATGCTTCCGGATCCGCCGAGCAACCGGTCCACCAGGCTTAAACCGAGTTTGGGTGATAAAATCAACAAACCCACGCCTTTGAGCGGGTCAATGCGAAACAGGGTGATGTGCGTCTGGTTGGAGAGGCTCTCCGTGAACTTCTGGTAACTGACAATCTGGAGTTTGCCCAATTGAACCGTGAATTCGAGGCGAAGGAAAATAGCCAGGCGGGCAGCCAGGGCGCGAATAAATTGCTCGTGCCGCAAACGAATGCGTCGCAATTCGCTCGGTGCAAGAAAACCGGATTGGCGGAAATCATGGCCCCTAACGGCGCTGGCGGGCTTGCGTTCGCGCTTGCCGGAGGCCGAAAGAACCACAACCTCGGCCTGCGGAGGTTCGGGTTGCGAGCCGGAGGGTGGGGGATTGTTGGCCGGAGTCATGGCCGGGCTATTGGATGGCGAACTCGGTGAGGTAAATCTCCTGCACCATGGCGCTGCCGAGGATGTTGTTGAACCCGGACATCAATTCGCTGCGGATCATGTTTCGGGCTCCCGGCTTTTCGAGGTCGGCGATGGTTTTGGTTGCAAGGACGCCGCAGGCAAAATCGCGCAGTTGGGGATCATGCGCGGCCAGTTTGGCTTTAAAATCCTGGTCGGAGCCGGAGACCGAAAGGCTGACGAGCAAATAGCGCGCGCCCATTGTGCCGGCGACGTTTACCAGGAGCTTGTTCATCGGCACGGATTCGCGTTTGGCATCCGCGGCGGCTTTGGCTTCTTTCCCTTTGGCTGAGGCCTGCTGGGTCGTTGCGCCGAGCGCCTTTTTGAGTTGCGGCAACAGAACGAATTCGGTCATGGCATAGGCGATGAGCGGCATGACCACTACGGTAACAATCAACGGCAACCAACTCGCAATGCCGCCCCCGGCAGCCGCAGGTGCCGCCGTGTCGGCCGCGGCCGGGGCAGCGGCTTCTTCCTGCTTGGGGGCGGATTCGAGTCGATTGGCAGCCATAAAAAGCGGTTAACGTTTGAGGTTGACCAGGGTCTGGAGCACTTCGTCGCTGGTGGTGATGACCTTCGAGTTGGCCTCGAACGCGCGTTGGGTGGTAATGAGATTGGATAGCTCGGTGGTCAGGTCGACGTTGGAACCTTCCAGGGCGCCAATTTCGAGCTTGCCCAGACCATTCGTCGAAGGGGCCGAAAGCTGCGCCAGCGGACCAGCGCCGGCCATGCCTGAGTAAAGACTGTCACCTTCTTTCACGAGCATCTGGGGGCTGCGGAAATCCTGCATAAGGATTTGGCCGCGGCTGAAGGTGGTATTATCGGTCAGAGTCACGACAATGTCGCCGGCGCTATCAAAATTCCAATGCTGGACGGCTGCCGTTGATCCACCGGGCGCGCCGGTATTGTCGATTTTAAGATCGCCAAAGGTCGTCAATCCGGCATCGGAATAACCCTGGACCCGCATTCCATTCAGGAGCAGGTAACCGTTGGTATCCACGGTAAAATTGCCGTCACGCGTTGCGAACTGGGCGTTGCTGACCTGGTCGCGAACGACAAAAAAGCCGTTTCCGGAAATGGCCACATCCAGCGGATTGCCGGTAGCATTGATAGCGCCCTGCGTGAAACGGTTGGCGATGGAATCGGTGGTGACACCGGTACCGACTTGCATGGCACCTGTGGCGCCGGCGCCCTGCATAGTCTGGCTGAGGGCATCGGCAAACTGAACGTCGGCACCTTTGTAACCGGTCGTGGCAACGTTGGCGATATTGTTGCCGATGACATCAAGTTCCTGTTGGAACTGCTGCATGGCACTGACACCGGAACTAAGAGATTGGAGGAGAGGCATAGGCTTTGTATGGATGCTAGTTGAGTACGGGCGGAGTTACGCTGAGGACCTGGTTCAAATCATATTCGACGCGGTCGACCACCAGTTTGGGTCGGCCGGTTTCAGTGACAACGCCGGCGACGATGCCGTGAAACACTCGGTTGGCGCGGCCGCGCAGGCTCACGGTTTGACCGACGAGAGCCAAGGCCATGTGGCTTGGAACGGTTTGAGAAGAAAAGACGCCGCAACTTGGGCGTTTGCGTAATGGCCTGGTTCTAGGAAGCATAAGGATTCGCAGGGTGTGTGGTGGTTTGAGTGGGAGCAGGTGGCGCCGGCGTGATGGGAGCAGGGGCGACCGGCTGCGG
>Ga0070738_10001428_pt1 | contig 48379 bp, 48 predicted proteins | sample Coa_R2_2_FD_66446 | JGI IMG/M metagenome (GOLD analysis project Ga0070738, IMG submission 66446) | Surface soil microbial communities from Centralia Pennsylvania, which are recovering from an underground coalmine fire - Coalmine... | ecosystem: Environmental > Terrestrial > Soil > Unclassified ... | reverse complement strand
ATTAAATTTTTTTATAATTCTCGGAGTTTTTTCATTAATTCATGGATGGTTTTTCCATTGCGCCTACAAAACATCCATTGACCGCGACGTTCAGTAATAATCAACCCAGCTTGTTGAAGAAGCATTAAATATTGTGAAACAGTTGATTGTGAAAGACCTATTTTTCCTCGATAAGGTCAACACAGATCCCATCTTTTTCAACATCGCAACGATTTGATTTAAAATTCTTCTTTGTTTCTTTTAACCACTGAAGAATTTTAAATCGCTTTTCATTTGATAGAGCTTTTAGAACAGTAATCATATCCATAATGCCCATTATATCGTGATTTTCCGATATATCGATATAGGTTATAGTTTAAGGAATTCTTCTCGTTGAAAACCTCTCCACTCGATGCTAAGGTACGCCCTTCACTTATTAAAACACGGAAACAGGAAGATAGTATGCAGACTCGATTTGAGAGGGGAAGTTTTCAGAAATTTTATGAAATTGTCATTAATTTTCGCAGCCAACGTCGTATTGAAGAATTAGCTGAAGAAGCAAAAAAAATACTTGGCGGCAACTTAGAAAGAGAATTAAATACCGATGTAACAAATACACTTACCGCCACACAGTTACTCATAGTCGGTGGATATTTTGAGCAAATTGGTAGCTGGCACAAAGTAGAATTGCTTGCTAATCTCGCTTTAGCAAGACCCAAGGAAGAATTGACTGATGAAATAAAAATCAAGGCGAATTTCATCTTGGCAACTAGATTAAGGGAAATGAATCAAAGTGAAGCGGCACTAGAAAAATATGAATTCGCTTTAAAATTAGCCGAAGAAACAAAAGGCTTAGATAAAGAAACAAAAGCTTTCTGGGTCAGTAATACTTACCGTAATATCGGATTAGCAAATTTAAAATTAGGAGAAAAGAATAAGAAAGATCCTAACATGCAAAAGGAAGCCCTTGAAAAATATCAGGCGGGCCTTAAAGCATTTGAAACAGGTTTTGAAATTGCTAAACAATATAAAAACTTAACAGGTTCATTACCTGCTTTAGCAAATTATATTGCATTGATGGATTCTAAAATCTATATCAATGAGCCTTCTGTTAATATAAAATTTCAAGAAGCTAATAAGTTGTACGAGAAGACCTTTCAAACATTTGCAGAACAAGGTATACCACTAACTGAAGAAGACAAAGCAGCTTTTCATGATCTGCAATCTCATTTCACTCATTTTGCTAATTTTTTACGTAATTATGCAAAAACTGTAGCACCAGCAGAACGCGAAGGAATCCTAGAAAATGCCTTGCAATTATTGATCAATGCCTATGAGGCTAGAAAGACAAATAAGACAGATGGACAACGCTTGGGTGATTCTGCCGTAGCAATTGCTGAAGTTTATAGAGATTTAAATCGACTTGAAAAAGCGATAGAAGCTGCTGGAATAGCTAAAAAGCATTATGAAGATAATAGTAAAATGTTTCATTCATCTGGAGAAAAAGTTGTAACAGATCAAACGCGAAAAGCGGAAGCTTTTTTAGAGGAACTGCAAAAGCAAAAATTGCAGACAGAATTAAAAGCGCCTCCCCCATGGATGAATAAGCCGTATCAAGTATCAAAACCTGAACCAGCTTACGCTCCTTCTTTGACGCCACAACAATCATTTAAACCGTAGTGATTTGGTCAACCATCGTTTTAGTTTGCACTCGAACGATGGTTGAGATTATCAAGTAGTAAAACTTTTATTTCTAATCATCCATTTTCCATCTATTTTTAGCAACATAATATAATCAGTAAAAACACACTCCCCCACTACCACCCGCGCCTTCACCATCGCTGCATCGTTTATCTGATCAAGCGAAATAATTTGCTTATTATATTTCTCATTCCAAATGCACGTGTACATGATCTAAAGCACACGTTTGATAGACGATTGCGATCTGCAGGTGTGAGTTTTGAGGATAGGCAGGATTTACTTGGTCATAAATCGACAAGGATAACAACTCATTACTCAGCAGCTGAGTTGCTTAACTTATGGGAAGCATCAAATAAAGTTTGTGAAGAACAACGCAAACCTACACTTACTTTGTTAAGAACAACTACAGTTGCGAATCTAGGTCGCGCAAAAGTCGCGCAAGGACTTTGGCAGGTTAAATAAGGGATCACTTGCTGTCTCGCAAGCTATTGATTTTAAGTTTGTTTTTAGTTGGGCCGCGTAGGGATCGAACCTACGACCCGCTGATTAAGAGTCAGCTGCTCTACCAACTGAGCTAGCGGCCCATCTAAGGATAAGATGGGGTGACCGATGGGGCTCGAACCCACGACAACCGGAATCACAATCCGGGGCTCTACCAACTGAGCTACGGCCACCATATTAATATGTCAATCATTAACGCGCCCGGCAGGACTCGAACCTGCCACCCTCGGCTTAGAAGGCCGATGCTCTATCCTACTGAGCTACGGGCGCATTCCTTCACCATTGGCAGGAAAAAGTACTACCCGCTTGTTTCGGGGTAGAGGGATTTGAACCCCCGACATCCTGCTCCCAAAGCAGGCGCGCTACCAGACTGCGCTATACCCCGTTTTTCACGTAAAGAGAGTGGATAATACTCAGCACAATGAAAATCGTCAATGATCCTGACGCCGCTATTGTATAGCGCCTTTCTTTAAACGCAAGAAAAATAGTTAATTTTCTTATAGCGGCAAGCCGGCCGCCCCCGGCTGCGGCGCAGGAGTAGAAGGACGGCAATAACGATAATGCGCACAATAGGTAAGTGCTGCTATCCCCACCATACCAAGCATTCCTCCTCCCACTAATGCAGTAAGAGTTACACCCCAAGAGGAACATGTTTCAATAGACTGCTGCAATTCAACTCCTCGCTGCACAAGTTGCTCAACACATTCTTCTTCTGTGATGTGGGGCATATCGCCTGTCCCTCGCCAAAAAAACGCCATTTCTCTCATCACCCCTGACATACAGCCCGTCCATGATTCTATTAAATCAAAATCAGCCACCGCATTCGTAGCCGACGTAGCAGCGTTTGTAGTCGCATTAATCCCACATTCTCTCAACTGGCTCATCACTTGAGTCATGGATGGTAGCTGGGCATAAGCTTGATATAAATAGCGCGTCCCATTACTTATCCAGTGTGTAGAAATCATCTCTCCCGACTCTGCTGCTGGAGCGGCGCCCGCCATACTGCCCATTCCCAATACTCTTAAAATAGATTTTGTAGTTAGAAACAATTTTGTACTCTCCTATTGACGAACGGGTGTTATTATAGTAACCAGCTATATCAAAATGAATTCTATTTTTTAACTATATTTTTTAGCGAGTATGTTTGATGACCGCCCAACTCATTCACGGAAAAATCATCGCTGCTCAAATCCGAGCAGACATTCGTGCCATTATTGAAACAAAATTACAACAAGGCCAAAAACAACCGGGGCTAGCAGTCATACTGGTAGGCGATGATCCCGCTTCTGCTCTCTATGTGCATCACAAACGCACAGCCTGCGAAGAAGTCGGGATTAAATCATTTTATTACCCCCTTTCTAAAACTATCCCAGAAGCAGAACTTATCGCCCTCATTCAACAACTCAATCAGGATCCTGCTGTTGATGGCATTTTGTTGCAAGCACCACTGCCTAAACATATTAATGCCGATCAATTGTTCGAATTAATCGATCCTAAAAAAGATGTCGATGGCTTCCACCCTTACAATCTCGGCCGGCTCGCACAACGCCGGCCCCTGCTTAAACCTTGCACACCATACGGCATTATGCTTTTGTTAGATCATATTCATCAGCACCCTAAAGGCAAACATGCCGTCGTCGTAGGCGCCTCGAATATTGTGGGACGTCCCATGGCCTTGGAATTGCTCATCGCTGGCGCAACCGTCACAGTCTGCCATCGATTTACAGTTGATCTTCCCTACTTTGTTAAACAAGCTGATATCCTTATTGCCGCTGCCGGCAAAGCAGGACTCATTAAAGGAGAATGGATTAAAGAAGGAGCTATTGTCATCGATGTCGGCCAAAACCGATTGGCCGATGGCACGCTGACAGGCGATGTGGACTTCGAAGCTGCAAAAGAAAAAGCAGCATGGATCACCCCCGTACCAGGCGGCGTTGGCCCCATGACTGTTGCCATGCTCCTTCGCAATACCATGGTCGCCGCAGGCTACATGAATATGTAGGGGGAACCCCTGAATTAAGGGGGGTTTGTCACGATTGCTGCTTCCGTACCCCCCTACGTATACTCAAAACTGAATCAAGCTGAATCCTCAGCAAGCGTAAGAGGAGAATATTGTGCCCCAAAGTGCAAGAAACTTTGCCCAACGACTCAATAGCTGCCTCGATGAAACCGGGGCGCCTGTACAAATACGAGAACGCGCTGCTATTCTAAGTAAGTTGATCGATATTCCTAAACAGCAGGCATGGTGTCTGTTGGAAGGTCAGCAATTACCGGATCCGGAGTTACTGCAAAAAATTGCAGATGAATTTGAAGTGGATCCGCAATGGCTCAGCGGTGATAAATGAAGGAGCAAGCATGGACGCGCTATATGTATTACCTGTTGGTGAAACCCTCGGCAACGCTTGGGACAAAGTAAAAGGTTCAAAAAAATCTTTTTGGGCAGCTTTCATTATTTTATTCATCATCGCTTTCGGGATTGGCATTCTCCAAGGCATTGCGAAAGGGATGTCGCCAGGATTAGGGTTTATCGTCGGTATTGTCGGCCAAATTATTATCTTCTTGATGCAAATTGGGCTGCTCTACATCGGCATCCAACGCGCATTTGATTTACCTATCACCTATACCCAGCTGTTTCGCGCATTTGATGGTGCGATTGCTCTTCGCGCGATTGGGCTTTATATCCTCCAAGTGATTATTTTTATCCCACCTTTTATTGCTATCTTTATCGGCGTGTTTTTAGGTGCGGCAACAAGAGGATCTACACTCGGTTCTATTATATCTGTCTTATTGTGCCTCATCGGCACCATCGGGCTAATTTATCTTTCTATTCGTATGATGATGGGAATGGCCCTCATCCTCGATAAAGGCTTAAATCCGTGGAAAGCAGTGAAAGCTTCTTTCCATATTACACGCTCTAATTTTTGGAGCTTGCTTGGAATTCTATTTTTACAATTCTTAATTGTCTTCATCAGCCTCATTCCAATGGGCATTGGTTCAATCTGGACGATGCCATTTATGTTCATCCTGTACGGTGTCATGTATAAAAAACTATTGGTGAACCTCCCCTGATAAGGCAACTTTTTTCTGTAGTTGAAATTGAATTTCCTCTAAAGATTTGGTCTTGGTTTCAGGTAAGAGGAAAAGGGCAACGAGGAAATAGCCTAAGGTAAAAGTAGCAAATAACCAGTAAGTTTGACTCATGCCTAAAGCGTGAGAAAGGGGTAAGAAAAAAGTCGCCAATAAAGTCGAGGCAAGGGAATTGAAAAAGAGGCACAGCGCAATTCCTTTCCCTCGCACTCGTGTAGGAAACAATTCAGAAATCGCTAACCACACGACTACCCCAGGGCCAATCGCAAAGAAAACGATAAAAATGAATAAACCAATAAGCGAAAGTACACCCGTGGTCAACGCACTTAAACCTAAGTGAGAAATAAGGCCTAAATAACATTCCGCAATAATCACGCCCATCACACCAATTAATAACAAGGGACGTCTGCCAAGCGTATCAATAAACCCAATAGCAATAATGGTACAAAGAAAATTAAGAATTCCAATACCAGCTGAACCGATCATCGTCACCACATCGGAACCTAAGCCGGCATTTTTTAAAAGTAAAGGAGCATATTGTAAGAATGAATTAATTCCTGTCAGTTGATTGAAAATTGCCACACTCACTGCTGTTAAGGTCATCATCCAGCATGATGGCGAAAATAATTCGCGCCATGATCCTTGGGTTTCATGCAAGCTAAGTTGAATAGTGTGCATTTCATTTTCTACCTCTATGGCAGATGGGCGAATACGTCGAAGAATTTGGCGTGCGAGCGAAGCTTGGTTATTTGCAACTAACCAGCGTGGTGTTTCAGGAAGAAACAACATACCGATGAATAAGATAAAAGCGGGCACTAATACGACGGCAAACATTCCCCGCCAATTGCCAGAAGGTGTAAAAATAAGGTCAACAAAATAAGCCATGACAATACCAAAAGTGAGAAGCAGTTGGAAAAATGTGACATATTTGCCCCGGTCATTGGCTGAAACAATTTCGGAGACGTATAAAGGCACCGCCACAGCCACCACTCCGACACCTGTTCCAAGTAATAAACGTGCTAGCAACATCGTAATAAAAGAATGAGCCAGCAAAATCAGGATGACACCGCAAATAAAGACTAAACTAGATAGAATAATTAGCGGACGTCTGCCAAAACCATCGCCAATCGGCCCTGCCAACAAGGTTCCCACTAATCCACCCGCTAATACTGCGCCGACAATCACCCCAATTTGCGTATCTGTCATGGGAATCGTGTCTTTAATGAAAAGCAATGCACCTGAAATCACACCAATATCATAGCCGTATAAAATACCACCTATGCTTACTAAACAAGAAATCCAAAACATAAATAAATTATTTTTAATGTGCTTGATCATAAGCGGCCCTTCTATTTTTCCGCGATAACGTGTTTTAATGCCTCTACTGCCGCATCAATTTGCTCTTCGGTAATAATAAGCGGCGGCGCAAAGCGTATCACTGTGCCATGAGTTTCTTTAGTCAAGATACCGTGGTGCAAGAGTTTAAGACAAATCTCGCGGGCAGGATAGCTTTTATCAATTTCAACCCCGATTAACAAACCTTTTCCTCGGATGTCTTTAATAAGGGGGGAGTGGATAGTTTTCAGTTTGTTTTGAAAATAACCACCTAATTTAGCAGCGCGTTCAATCAAATTCTCTTCTAACAATACCTCAATCGCTGCTAAACCGACTGTCGCCGCCAAGGGATTACCGCCGAAGGTGCTGCCATGGTCGCCGGGTGTGAAAACATCCATCACTTCTTTGCGGCTTAAGAAAAGGGATACAGGCAGGATGCCACCCCCTAGCGCTTTGCCTAAAATAATACCATCGGGGGTAACATCGTCATGTTGATAGCCAAACAACTTGCCCGTTCTCCCAAGCCCCGTCTGAATTTCATCGCAAATCATCAAGACGTTATTGCGCTTGCAGAGAGTTTCGCACGCTTTAAGATAACCCGCGGGGGGTACGTTAATTCCCCCCTCCCCTTGGATAGGCTCCACTAAAAAAGCAGCGGTATTCGGCGTAATAGCCTGCTCTAAGGCAATAGGATCGCCATAGGGAATCAGGGTAAAGCCAGGGGTGAAGGGGCCAAAGCCTTCTCGGTAATTAGGTTCCGTTGACATGCTGATAATAGTGGTAGTACGGCCATGAAAATTCCCCTGGCAGGCAATAATGTGGGCCTGATCTTTTGCCACCTTTTTTACGGTATAAGCCCATTTACGCGCCGCTTTGATAGCCGTCTCCACTGCTTCCGCACCGGAGTTCATCGGGAGTGCTTTATCGAAATGGGTTAATTGACAAACACGCTCAAGAAAAGGTCCAAGCTTATCTGTGTAAAAAGCGCGGGAAACAATGTTTAACTGCTGGGCTTGCTTTTGTAAGACTTGGACTAACTTTGGGTGACAGTGCCCATGGCTCACCGCAGAATAGGCACTCATCATATCGAGGTAACGGTTTCCTGCTTCATCCCACACATACACCCCTTTTCCGCGTACTAAAACAACCGGTAAGGGTGCATAGTTATGGGCACCGTATAAGAATTCACGTTCCATGGTATTCGTGGTAGTAGCGTCAGTCATAAAATAGATCCTTTTGACTTATCAGTTTTACCACGATGGCTAGAAACACTAAAGCGTGCTTTCGCAAAAACCTCTCAAAACCCGCTCTCCTATTCTAGAAACCTCAGCTTCGCTTTAGGCTTTCCTCCTTTCACGTGAGGACGTGCACACCACGTAGCTATCATGTTTCTTTTATCTCATCATTCATCGGCTTTGGAGCTATTTTCGCAAAAGCACACTTTAGTGCTTTGGGCATTTTTCGAACTCTTTTCTCCATTATAGCTCATTTTTTGTCCTTTTGGCCTGTCGTCCTGGTTTGTATTTTGTGATCAATCAATATATAGTTTCTTATTATTAATGTCCTTCTTATAACTCTATTGTCATCCATATGAATCAAAATGTAAAACTTGACAAACGCGAAGAAAACGCGCCAGTTATTGATGTTCATGCTCTCAGCCATGATGGGCGGGGAATTGCTGCCATCCAAAATAAGACGACGTTTATTAATGGCGCTCTGCCGAATGAAACTGTCACTTATAGACTCACGCAGAAACGCAGTCACTATAATGAAGCGGAGATGTTAACCGTCGTGAAGCCCTCTCCTGACCGGGTCGTGCCACCCTGTCGGCATTTTGGCCTGTGCGGGGGCTGCAGCTTGCAACACATGGGAATGGCGACTCAATTAGCCTTAAAACAGCAAACTTTACTGGATCAACTGAAACATTTTGGTCATGTCTTCCCTGAAAATATCTTACCGCCCTTACAAGCAGAGGCAGTCGGTTATCGCCGTAAAGCACGTTTAGGCGTGAAGTTTGTGATCAAGAAAAATAAGGTTATGGTAGGATTTCGGGAAAAAGCCAGCCGTTATCTCGCTGATCTCGAACAGTGTGCTGTCTTACATCCTAACGTAGGGGAACGTTTTGTTGAATTAAGCCAATTAGTGCTCTCATTAGAACACTATCGCCATATTCCCCAAATTGAAATCGCGATTGGCGATACCGAGGGAGCACTCGTTTTTCGTCATATGCAACCGCTTTCTGATCAGGATCAAGAAAAATTAATTGCTTTTGGTAAAACTTATAACTTTCATATTTACTTACAACCCAACCCCCCTGCACCCGTGCATCCGATTTGGCCAACGAATACTAATGAACGATTATCTTACACCTTACCGGATTTTCAGTTAGAATTTTTATTTCATCCTCTCGATTTCACTCAGATTAATTTGGAAATCAATCGGCTGATGGTCAAGCAAGCTATCCATCTTCTTGACTTACAACCAGAGGAGACTGTACTGGATCTTTTTTGCGGCATAGGCAATTTTACCTTACCCATTGCCCAGCGTGTTCGCCAGGTGATTGGTGTTGAAGGTAGTGTTGACATGGTAAAAAGAGCGGCCGATAATGCGCGGCATAATCGCATCCAAAATGCTGATTTTTACGCTGCAAATTTACAGGAACTGCCTGCACAAGCTGCTTGGATGAACCTATCGTACGATAAGATCCTGTTGGATCCGCCACGTGCAGGTGCAAAGGAAGTGTTGCCGTCTCTAAAAACGATGCGGGCAAAGAAGATAGTGTATGTTTCCTGTAATCCGGCAACGTTGGCACGAGATGCAGGAGAGCTCGTACACCAATATGGCTATAGGCTGTTACAAGCTGGAATCATGAATATGTTTCCACATACATCACACATTGAGGCCATGGCAGTGTTTGAAAAGACTTAAGGAGAAGAATTATGGAATTAAATCACCTTCCGACTATTGATTGGGAATTAGCAATTAAGCTTGCTGGTAACAAACCCAGTTTAGCTGAAGAAATGTTGGACTTATTCATCAAAATGCTGCCGGAGGATCTGGGCGCAATTAATGAACTGCATGAGAATAAAAATTACTCTGAATTGTTACGGCGCGTTCATAAATTACATGGTGCGCTTTGTTATTGTGGTATTCCTCGTTTAAAGACTCTCATTGCACGCATTGAAGTGGAGCTTAAAAATAATATTTTGTTGAACCTGCCTCTCTTGTTCAGTCAATTTAATGAAGAAGCAAATGTGTTGTTAGAACTTTACGAGAAAAATTAATTTATTATTTTTTACTCATTGTAAGCACAAGGGAAAGCATAAGGGAAGGATCTCATTGTTTTTCTGAGATCCTTTTTGTATTTTAAAATTATTATTAAAAAAGGGGTTTTTTTATGTTCCGACTCTTTCCTAAAGCAAATCCCGCTAATCCTGACGAAACTCGCCCTTTATTAGAAAATGAAACAAACAATAATAACAACGTGGAAATAAAGGATGATATTAAAATAACCATATCTCAACTACAAACTAGCATTAATCAAAAACAAACGGAGCTCGAAAAGACCAAAGCGGAGATGGACCAAATCAATCAATGGATTAAGTTTTTAGCAGATAATAAACATAGCTATGTAAGACGTCATCCTATTATATCGCTATCTGTTACTCTACCACTTTTATTAATGTTCTCTGTTTATTTAATCTATCATGGTATAGCAGAAAAAGACAGGTTGGACAAAGAGGCAATCGATAAATTTCAAAATGCAATTATCCCCGATACCACAATGACTTGCGGGGATTTTTATTCTGTTACGGATGTTTGCGGTTTCATTCACACTACAGCTTCTCCAACAGATGAAGCTATTCAATTCTGTAATGCCTTATTAATTGAATTATGTCATCAGTCGCAAAATGACAATAATACCCTCCTTGCCTTTACATTAAGCGGTGCCATCATAGGATTTCTTTCATTAATAGCTTATCTAGGCACACTAAAATATGCTTGTGGAAAAACCAGGTTCTTGAAAGACGATCGTCCTCTGAGCGCTCTTTCTGCAGCAGAGCAAGGCGCTCTCCAGCAATTGCCTCTTACGCAAAATCTAGGAAATACAGATCAATTATTTTCAGTCCTGGAGCAATTAAAATCAAACGTCTCGCGTTTAAAAACTCACTATCAGGAAATCCAAACCGAGATAGATAAAGATAAACAATTGCTTACCTCTTACGAAGCAGATCTAAAGAAAATTCAAATTGTTCTCTACACTGCATGAAAAGGATATTGATCCTCCTCTCCCCGAATTACCTCCCGAAATGGTAGAGAAAGTCATGAATTGTATAGAAGACCGTGAACAGGATTATCGCGAATCCTATTTAAAACCACATCCTATTTAAAAAGTAAGCGTAAAATACCGTTCGTTGTTCCCAGTTATTTGGGACTCTAAACACCATAGCTGGGAATGTTCTTTCATATATCCTTTTAAACGAGAAAAATGATAATCATCTTTCACTAATGCCTTAATTTCATCCTGTGTAAATTCAACGTGTGCGTCCGCATCTTCAAGCAACATCATAGCCTTGATAGCAGCAGAAAGTTTAATTTGGGCATCATACGCCCCAAAAAAAGAAAAAAAAGTATTCAGCTTCTTACTCGATTTTATTTGAGCTAATAATAATTTTAAATTAGTAAATTGATATTCACTAATTTGATAGCGAGCTTCTTTTGCTCGCTTAAGGACATAGTTTTTTAGTTCTGTAATGAGTGCTCTTTTCTCCGTGGAAAGAGGCATTTTTTTTACAGGCTTCGTTTTCTGTAGGATAGCTGACCTTCTCTGCTTTAAATCTTTCCGATTTTGAATACAATTTTTTACATGGGTTTCAAATTTGGAACGAAAAATTGCGATAATAAAAACTGGCTGGCTTAAAAAACTCAGAAGTGAAGGAATAAAATCATCTTTTATATCCATGAAACAAGCAAGCAGTAAGTCATCTGTCATGCTTGCATTTTGCTGTATAAATCCTACGACATATTCTTGCAGCAGTAGCTCTACCACATCTCTATCCCAAGCTTTAGATTCTCTTACCTGATACCGATTTTGAAGTTCTGCTAAAATCTTATTGTACCGATATTTATTGGTACGCCTGTATTTACTATTTAAATAATCTTCTTCGTTTTCTAATTTTTCTAGATTAATTAACTCGGTTTCTAACACCTGAGAAAACGCTTTAAAATCGGGACATAGGTCAATATAAGATGAAAGCTCATCATCCCAATTTAATCGATTTAAAAGTCGTGCTATCAACCATCCTTGTCGCCGTTTAACTAAATAACTCCATTCCGTATCCATCTGCACCGTCCATTTCCTCTGCTAATAGCTCAGCATTTCCTTGCTGCGCCTCCAAATTTTTAAAATCCCAAAATTTCTTATCCATTAACTGACTCGGTTTAATAGCGCTTAACGCATGGAGAATATTACTTGGCACCTTTGGATTTTCTTGGGCTAATTGATCAATTAAAACTTTCACGCGCTTACGCATCAGATTTTCCTGTGAACCGCACAAACTACAAGGAATAATCGGAAATGCCATGGCTTTTGCGTATTCAGCAATGTCACTTTCCTGACAAAAAGCCAGTGGACGTATGATAACATGTTTCTTATTATCACTTAATAACTTCGGTGGCATGGAACGAATTTCGCCATTGTATAAAATGGACATTAATAATGTCCGAATTAAATCATCACGATGATGACCCAGAGCAATTTTATTAAATCCTTTTTCTTCTGCGTAACGATAAATAATTCCACGGCGTAAACGTGAACATAATGAACAATAGGTTTGGCCTTCTGGGATTTTACTTTTAACAATGGAATACGTATCGCGGGTAAGAATTTCATAGGGAATCTGATGGTCGCTTAACCATGACCGTAAGGCAGCATCATTCCAACCAGGTTGCGCTTGATCAAGCGTAAAAGCAAATAACTCAAACTGCACTTTCGCTCGCTGCTGCAATAATTGCAGAATGCGCAGCATGGTGAAAGAATCTTTACCGCCTGATAAGCAAACCATGATTTTATCGCGATTTCGAATCATGCCAAAATCAGCGATAGCTTTACCAGTGTAATGTAATAATTTTTTCTCGAGCTCTGCTAACTTTGCCAAAACCGGTTCTCCCCAAAGATAAAATAAGAACACAAATTGAGGCAGAGTATACAGTAAGAAAGAGAAGGTAGGAAATTATCTTAAACAATTTCCCCCTGAAAAAAATCGCCGCTCGACTAACTCGTTGAGCGGCAATGATTTCAGATAAACGCTTCGGCGTTACTTTTCAACAGCCACGTCTTCGGCTTGAAGACCTTTTTGGCCTTGGGTAACGAGGAATGAAACACGCATTCCTTCTTCGAGGGTACGATATCCATCACCGCGAATGGCTCTGTAGTGAACGAAAACATCGCCACCTTGATCGCGCTGAATAAAACCGTAACCTTTGCTGTTGTTAAACCATTTGACGGTTCCGCTTTCACGTGCTGTTGACATAGCTGCTGACATAACTCTTTTACCTTTACTAATTAAACAAAAAACCTACATCTGAGTTATCTACCGCGGGAATAAACCTTAAGGCAGGATTCACACTGATGATAATTAAGTATAACACATTATCTAAGCAATAAAAGTACCTCGGCTGAGCACCACATTTTCCTTCCGACAGGCTTCCAGGAACTGGCTGCTGATAAAATACTGGTACTCGTTATAACGCGCTTCAGAGATCAAATCGAGAGCAGATGAAGTAGGTAAGCCGGGATGACACATGATTAAGCCTTGGTCTTTTATTTCGTTTAAAAACCGCGGAAATAAAGTAGCATAATGAACGCGGGGAGATAAGGAATAAATGCCCGCAAAGGATTGATTATAGGGGATATCGTTCTTATTCAAAAGCGATTGGAAACGTTTTGTACCCATGCCTTGGATAATTCGCTTTTTGACATCTATCCACTTGATTTTTTCATTCACAAGCCGGAGATAAACCCGCTCTGCGCGCAAGCGCTTATTATAAGCGCTGATCAACGCCTCGCGGATCACCGGAAATTGATGGATATGTTGATGACCATCGACAAAAGCGGGCAAACATCCTCTCATCTCGACAAACTGATCTATCTGGGCGAGACATTCTGCTTCCAAAATGTCTTTATTTAACTGGCGCACTAACCCCCGATACATCAACGCAGAAAGGGAAAATAAGGATTCGCCATAGGCTTCAATGAACGGCTTTGAAAGAGGTTTTCCCTCCGTTAAATTAAGATGCAAACCGATATCGATAGCATGCTGGAAAGGGAGCAACCACGTCGCATGCACAGGCCAAAAAGGGCTGTTTACCATACAACTAACCGCAGAAAGCCGCCCCAACTCTAGCAAGTCTATGATCCCTTGCGATACGGTTGGCGCTTGCCCATAGTCATCTGCACAAAGTACAATGCGCTTCATTAATAATATTGCCAACTATAGTGAATTAAACCTGTGCCACATACTAATGCACCCCATTCTTATATCATAGTCCAAACTACGGGCTATCGGCGGGATCTGCTCTGCTTAGCGGCTGTTTTGGCCTTTTTTTACCTATTTTGGCTAGGGGGCTATCCCCTTTTTACGCCTGATGAAGGCCGTTATTCTGAGGTCGCCCGGGAAATGGTGGCAAGTGCTGACTATATCACCCCCCGAGTGGATGGGGTGGCTTTTCTCGATAAACCTGTGCTTTATTATTGGCTACAAGCCGCTGCTATTCACCTCTTTGGCGTAAAAGAATGGGCATTACGCCTTTTTCCCGCCTTAGCCGGCATCCTAGGCTGCTTAATGACGTATATCTGCGGCAGGCGTCTATTTAACCGTGTAACGGGTCTTACGGCCGCCCTCATTTTAGCTACCTCTCCGCTTTATTTCGGGGCAGCCCATTATGCGAACTTAGACCTAGAAGTCGCTGTTCTTACCAGCTGCGCTTTGCTTTGCTTTTTAACGGGTACCCAAGAAAAAGAAACCTACCGCGCTCCTTTTCTCATTGCTGCTTATATCTTTGCGGCGCTTGCTTTTTTAACCAAGGGGCTAATTGGCATCGCTTTTCCTGCCATGATTGCAGGTACGTGGATTCTCTTACTCGGACGATGGCGGTTGTTGAAACAAATCTATCCGGTAAGAGGCCTTATGCTCTTCTCCATTCTGGTTCTCCCTTGGTACGTGCTCGTTCAACAAGCAAATCCAGAATTTTTACATTATTTCTTCGTCACCCAACAAGTTTCCCGCTTCCTTTCCGCTGGTGAATTTAATAATAAAACGGTGGCATGGTTTTATGTGCCTGTCGTATTAATGGGTTTCTTCCCTTGGACTATTTTCTTGCTTCAAGCACTCTACCAACAAATCCGTCAGGTTTGGCAGGCGCGGATGCGATATCAGAATGAATTATTTTTATTATTGTGGGTCGCGGTTGTTTTTATATTTTTTTCTATCCCGCATTCTAAAATCATGACTTATATTCTCCCGCTTTTTCCTGCACTTGCTTTATTGATTGCAAACTATATTGCCGGAATATGGAACCAGGCACGGCAAAAAACTGTTTTCTTCACTATCTTAAGTTATGCTTTGATTAACCTATTACTTGCTACTGTAGCATTAATCTTTATCCATCACGATTGGTCGGATATTTTTTCTCCTGACTTTGCACCTTATGCGACTACTGTTAGTATCATCCTGATCATAAGCAGCGTCTTATCATTAAGGTGTTTACATAAAGAAAAATTATTCTCTTTCTTTGCTATCGCTGCAGGCAGCATGGCTATATGTTTAATGACGCTGCTTCTGGGGGCTCATGCATTGAATCATTATTCAATCAAACCCTTAGTAGGTTCTTTAAAAGAAGTGATCAAACCCCAAGAAGAAGTCATCACCTATTTTAAATATTATCAAGATTTACCCCTTTATCTCGGTCAGCGCGTCACGATTGTAGCAGATTGGAATTCACCGGAAATTCCTTACCATGATAACTGGATACGTGAATTATGGTACGGTATGGCTTTTCAAAAAACTGATGATTGGTTAATTAATGAAGAAACATTTTGGAAGCGATGGCAAGGGCCAAAACGGGTATTTGTATTTGTGAATGCAAATTATCTTAATCAATTTAAACGACATGCCAAGCATTATGTTGTTATTAAACAACAGAACGATATTATTTTAGTCAGTAATCAATCTAGCGAAATACCCAAAACTTACTGATCGTAAAAGTAAAAATAGGCAGGATAGCGAGAACTAGCAATAAAGCTATTGGATACGGCATATTTAATGTTAATAAGAAATAAAATAAGTATTCATTCGCAGCGAAATTGAGTAGCTGAATGAATAATAATTTTGGTAAAGCGACTCGGTGTAAAGCAGCTGTCTCATTGAAAGTCCAGCGACGATGGCCCCAATAACTCATTTGAAAGGAGATGATAAACCCCACAATATTCGCTATTAAGGGTGCCATTTCTCCGATTTGGACTAAAACTATTACCACACTAAAGTGAATCGTTGCAGCAGTGACGCCAACAATACCAAATCGAAGGAGTTGCAGCACCCAGTGAGGGAGATTATTCATCGAAGCCTTCTTTTTGCTGGATAAGATATTTAGGCCGTTGCTTTACTTCGGTAAAAATTCGGGCAATGTATTCTCCTAAGATACCAATGGATAATAATTGAATCCCGCCTAAAAACATAATTGCTACAACGAGGGTGGGGAAACCGGGTAAGTCAGTACCATAAAGGAGGGTTACTGTCACAATATAAACGGCATAGATTAACGCCACGAGTGAAATGATAAAACCGATCAAACCCCATACGCGTAAAGGAATATCGGAAAAAGAAGTAATCCCAGTAATGGCTAATTCCGCTAATTTAGTAAAGCCCCATGAACTTTTACCTGCAGCACGGTCTTTGACATCAAAAGGAATACCGATTTTTTTATACCCTACCCACGCATATAAGCCTTTCATAAAACGAGTACGTTCGGGAAATTGTTTTAATGCATCGACAATTTTGCGATCTAATAAACGAAAATCACCGGCATTATTAGGAATATCAATCTTGGTAATTTTCTGCATCAACCAATAAAATAAATGAGCAAAGTTACGCTTCAAATAAGACTCTCTTTTACGATGCTGGCGTAAACCGTACACCATGTCATATCCTTCTGCCCAGCGATTTAAAAATGCCGGCAGGATTTCTAACGGATGTTGGAAATCTGCATCCATTAAAATAGCGACATCCCCTGAACAATGCTCTAAACCAGCTGTCAAAGCCACTTCTTTGCCGAAATTACGTGATAATGCTAAGAGCTTAATCTGGGGGGCTTTTACTAATGGATGGATACGCTCTACGGTATGGTCCCGGCTGCCATCATCAACAAGGATAATTTCAAATTGATTGGTTAACTCACTTAACGTCTTTTGCAGCTTTTCGATAAACGTTGTAATAATAGCCTCTTCATTGAAGACGGGGACAATGCAAGAGATAAAAACAGCTTTATTTTGCACGGCAATTTGACGTTGTTCTAACAGCATAATGTATTGGCAATTCGTTGTAGGTAGAGGGAGCAAAATACTATAAATGATAGGAAATGACAACTCATGCAGGCTAGCGTCATCAGCTAATCGCTTGGATCAAGGCTGCAAAATATTTGGGTGGCTCAGGGCGTGTAAACCATGCGAGGACAAGAATATTCTCAAAAATTTTGCCTGCATTTAAGACGATTAATTTATGCTGCTCTATGTAAGGTTTACTGAATTCCGCTGTTAAGACGCCATAGCCGCAACCGGACATCAGCATTTGCGCTAAGGCATCTGTTCGATTGACATAGTGCCGATCGTGTCTAGCAAAATCAAATAAACCGAAATGTTTTAAGTAATTAAACGTCATTTGATCCGCTGGATCATAATCAATAATACGTTCTGATTGGATAATTTCGCGGAATTTACGCTTCTTCCAAGCAGCGGTACATACTAACACATAACGTTCTGGACGTAAGATTTTATGCTCCATTTCTGGCATCACATTTTCCTGTTGTAAAATCGCTAACTGGCATTCGCCTGAGCGCAGCAAACGGGTGCGATCTTCGAGATCGTTAATTTCAAAATTAACCAATAAATTAGGAAATTTTTTTATAACAGGAAGACATTGAGGGATAATACGCGAACTCATGATACTCGTTGGCCCTGTGATAGCCACTCGAATAGTCGAATCCACCGCTGCCCCGGTGATTTTGGCTAGCGCTTCGCCTTCGAGTTCACGTACAGCGGTGCAATATTGTAAAAGTGCCTCACCTTCAGGGCTTAAGACCATACCGCGGCGCGTCCGGATAAATAAGGTGGTTTTCAGCTTTGATTCCAAGGAGCGAATACGCTGGGTGACAGCTGTCTGGGTGACATGTAAGGATTCTGCAGCGCCATGCACAGTTTTCTGCTGAGCAACCGTGATAAATGCTTCTAACTGCGGGCTGAGTAAACTCATTTTTTTTAATCGCTTAATTAGTTTATTTCATTTTATTTATAGCTGAAAAATCACTATAGTGCAAACTGTGGGACGTGCCATGTAGACGTGTAAATGAGATGAACGAGGATATTTATGCAAATACTAGAAAAGAAAACAAGCTTAACAACATTTGCCTTGGTACTTCTCATTACGAGTGCCATCGACAGTATTCGTAATTTACCTGCCACCGCCCTTTTTGGTAGCTCATTGATTTTCTTTTTTATTTTTTCGGCGATTGTTTTCTTAATTCCTGCTGCACTCATTTCTGCTGAGTTATCCTCTCTTCAAAATACCAAAGGCGGTATTTATGAATGGGTCAAATTAGCTTTCGGTGAAAAGATAGCCTTGCTGGCTGTTTGGCTGCAGTGGATTAATACTATGGTTTGGTTTCCCACCATTCTTTCTTTTTTGGCAGGCACCGCAACCTACTTCCTTAACCCTGAATTAGCTCAAAACAAAGTATATTTAGTGACGGTAATTTTATCTGTTTTCTGGACATTAACGTTTATCAATTTTAAAGGCATTCATACTTCCGCCAAATTTGCGAATATCTGCACGATTCTGGGCATGATTATTCCAATGGCACTTATTATTACGTTAGCAGCAATCTGGCTTTTCTCGGGTAAACCCCTCCAAATTCAGTTTAATACTAGCAGCTTGCTCCCCTCGTTTGCGCATATGGATAACTGGATTTCCCTCACCGCGATTATGGCAGCTTTCCTCGGTATTGAATTAGCCACCGTCCATATCAAAGCTGTTAACCAGCCACAGCATACTTTTCCTAAAGCCCTGTTTTTTTCAGTATTATTAATTTTAACCACCATGATTCTCGGCTCGCTTTCCATTGCATTAGTACTACCCGCTAATCAAATTGATTTAGTCGATGGTGTGATGCAAGCCTTTACTAACTTTTTTGCTCACTATCATATGACAGCATTAATTCCTGTATTGACTGCCATGATCCTGATTGGCAGTTTAGGCGGGATGATCAGTTGGATTATTTCTCCGGCGAAGGGGTTATTACAGGCAGCAGAAAGTGGTTACCTCCCACCCTTTTTAATGAAGCAAAATCAGCATGGGGTCGCCAGCAATTTATTATTGATCCAAGCTATCCTTGTCAGTGGTGTGTGCTTGGCCTTCTGTTTGATGCCAAGTGTCAATGGTTCTTATTGGCTGTTAACAGCGTTAAGTACACAGCTTTATATGTTGATGTATGTGCTGATGTTTATTGCAGCAATTGTCTTGAAATATAAACATGGCTCACATCCCCGTGCATTTACTATTCCCGGTAAAACAGTAGGAATGTGGGTAGTTGGCTTATTAGGTTTAATCGGATGTGTTATTACGCTCGCAGTAGGCTTTATTCCTCCAACTGGGATTGATGTCGGTAGTACTTTCCATTATGAACTCATCTTTATAGGTGGCATGTTTGCCATGATTTCGCCCGTTCTTTCTTGTTACCTTTATAAAAATAAGAAGGGTCAAGTCAAGCAAGTTCCGGAGTACCAGCCGTCTGTAGCATGAGGGTTTTGTCTTTTATCAGAGGTCGGCCACCTTAAGACGTGGTAACGCTTTCATCCCGAACAGACAACACTTCTGGCATGTAAACAGCCGGCTGTGCCATCCAAGCAAGGAAGGCTTCTTTTTCTTGATCAGCTTTGTCGCTGCCGTGTTCCATATCCAAGAAATAATCAGCAGATAAGCCAATATTGTAGGTATCAGGCAACCCTTGTTTCCCAATGGTATAAGCCCCCACCAGCTTAAACAGCCATGCGCCATCATGCGGATCCGTTTTCCAGCCGAGATTAGCTTCGTAATGATTATATGGCTGACGAACTGACGCAGAGAGACCTAACCCTACATGTTCCGTCACCGCTTGATCCACATGTGCCGTGGCACCTAATCCAGTGACACTCATCGCGGAGGTATTTTCCATCTGGTATTGAACGTTATCATAATTTACATCCAAACCCGCTTTGGTCCCCTTCCATGGCTGCACAGTAATACCAGGACTCAGTCCCCGAGCGCGGGAACTAGCAATGTGCTGATTATCGGTAAAGGATTCTATTGTCCCTGAGCTATTCACAAACGTTCCCGTTTGAATACCCGTCGATTTACTGCCAGAAGCAGAATAATAACCACTCAGTCCTAATGCCGGGTTCAAACGGCTCATAGGAGCGAGGTCGTATTCATAGGCTGCACCTAAGGCCCCTTGGTCTTCCCAGCTATGCTCGTTATTGCTAAAAAATGCGTATTCTATTTCTTGCCATAAGTATTCTGCTGATAGCTTTAATCGCTGTCTCTCTAAAATACTCCAACCTACACTCCCCCCTACACGCAAATCTTTCCCTCCACCTTCAGCTGAGAACGAATATCCACTGGTATCGGTTAATAAACCATTAAAGCCACCGCGAACAGTGGGGCCGAGAAAAGTAGTGGGATGATCAGTGTTTGGAATCGACGTTGAATAAGCTTTATTAAATAACAACACACTGGTTAGGATAAGGAGCGTTTTGGTATGTTTTTTCATGACAGCTTCCTACAAACAAAGAAGCTGTCACTATAAATTAAATAAGCCGTGCCTGTAAACGGTATCACTTAGGCAGCGAAATTCCGTCCTGCTAGCGCGATCATCAAATACACCCAACCTGCGACGAATAAATCAATACCGATAAATAAACCTATCACAAATAATCCTGATGTTGGCCAACTGTATAAAATCAGGATGCCGATTAATAAAGAAATAATACTATTTACTAATCCCCATCCCCATTGCGGCAACTGGAATGCTAAAGAATAAATTAGACGAAAAATCCCTAAGATAAGGTATAACACCCCGATAACAAACGTGAGTGCAATCGAGCTTATCACCGGATTCTTTACTAACATACCGCCAATAATGAGGTAAAAAATAGCAATGGCTAAGTGGAGAATAAATCCATTCCAATGGCCCCACCAGAACTTGAATGTATCGACAATCACCACCACCCCACCCACCATTAAAACCACACCTAAAAATAACACTGACAATAAGGTGGTCAAAGTCGAGACGCCTATTGCCGCCAAGCCTACTACCATCAATAGAATGCCCCAACTTAAAAACCATACCCAGTTTTTACTATAGCGTGCCAAATAATGCTCTTTATTCACGGTTGCGAACATTCCTTTCTCCTAATCCTAATAAATTCCACACTTTATTATGCGGAGGTTAAGTAGGTTTGCCTATAAGGGTAAGTACGAATTGCTTTTTGGTTTAATCATCAGACGTAGTAACATTCCACGTGTTTTGGGATAAGGAATAATAATAAATGTGAAAATTTTCAATCTGTCGTGAATCAGAAGAATAAGTATAAATTTTAAAGCCAGGACTATTTCCAAAAACAGGGCTAATAGAGGGGGTCCCGGTTATAGGAAGTTGGTCAGTATTATTAAACGTTAGCATCTGAAACCAACCCGTATGTAAATGCCCCACCAATACACCGGCTATCTCAGGTGCAAATTGTTGAAGTTCAGCTTCATAACGTTCTATATAAGGGGTTTGCCAAAGCTCCATTAATCTAAATAAACGATAGTGAATCGTTGCATATACATCAATACTGACCGGAATATGCATTGCGATGAGAGCTTTTTGATGATGAACTTTCACCGACAATAATTCTTGATGCAGCCAATTTAATTCCTCCTCTGCCGCTTCCTGCATTCTCCTTCCCTTTGCACGATCAGAAAATAAGACGCTATTTAATACAATCAGACGTAAATGATCTTGAGGAAGCGTCAGTGCATAATAACCAGCAACAGGAAAAATACGCTGCATATCAGCACGATTGATTTTATCTCTTAATAAATTTGACCAAAGATAAGAAGTATCATGGAAAAACTCCCCATGAGGATCAGCTGAATAATCAGCTTGATAAGAATCGTTATTGCCAATGACATTATAAATAGGAAGAGAAGGAAATGTTTCCGCTAATTCATTGGTTAAAAAAGTCATGGTTTTTTTGACAAATGCTTGATATCCCGCCGCTGTCTTATCGCCCGTATATTTCACATAATATCGCCGATATTCATGACCGAGAAAATCTCCTAATACAATTACAAATTTGGCATTGTCCGTTTTGGCGGCATTTTTTGCAGTCTGAAGTGCAGAAACTAAAAGTGAAAAGTTCGTGTCTTGACGATAATGCGGCATCCCAGCTTCCTCTTTTTCTAATATCGCGGGCCATTTCTCCACTGAGACTGCTTGCAACTGTTTTATCAATGGACAAGGGTGCTTATCGCGGCATGTCATAAAAGGAGTAAAATGAATATCTGCCACCGTCAAAAAGTGGAAAGTTTGCTCTTTTTCTGCATGAACAGCACTCGCTGCGAACAAACAAACCACTATCAATAGATAACGAAACCGGCTTCGCATTAATTTCCTATTTCGCTTTCGCTGGAATCACACCGCAAGCAATTCTCGCCCCCCCACCACCTAATTTTTCTGGCTGGTCAGAATAGTTATCGCCCCCCGCATGAATAATGAGGGAGTGACCTTTAATGTCAGACAGGGTAAAGCGAGGCGCTAAAACAGGTAAAGTTGCTGTACCGTTTTGATCCACCACTAAGACTGGCATATCGCCTAAGTGGCCTTTCTGATAAGGGCCTTCATGTTTTTCTGTCTTGGCGGGATCTAAATGGCCTCCTGCTGCCATGCCATTATCTGCACAAGAAGGGTTAACGTGAATATGAAAACCATGGGCACCAGGCGATAAACCGTGCAAATTGGGAGTCACTAATACTCCACCAAATGCATTTGTAAATTTAACTGTACCTATTTCCTGCCCTGGTCCAGTCGTAGAAACTAAATACACCGGAACCGTTATGCTCGACCCTGCATGCGCTATTTGTATCCCCAAGAGAGTAATACCTATCATTAACCAATGACGCCAATGTCTTCCTTTCATCATGTTCCCCCCCTACTTTGAGCTCTGCTGTTTATCTAAAATAAGTTTGCCAATTTCCACATACAATTCGTTATAATCAATTTAATTATGCCATGTCCATCAAAATGTTTTAATGCGGGAAAAGGTAAAAATAGATGAATATAAGGCGTGCTACCATTTTTGATGCTGATCAGATAGCTCAAGTACATGTTCATTCACGACAAGCTATTTACGGAGGATATCTACCCAATCAATTCCTTGATAATTTATCGCAAAAAAAAAGATCAGATGAGTGGCGTGAACGCCTGGAACAAGGGATAGTCGTTTGGATAGTAGAGAACAAAGAAACTATTTTTGGCTTTATTAGTACTTGCCCGACCCGAGATGTCGCTGATGATCCGAATGAGGTGTTAGAAATTAGTGCTATTTATTTGTTACCAAAATATTGGGGGAAAGGTTTTGGAACGAAACTATGCCGCGTTGTTTTTGATTATGCGATTCAAAATAAATATAAAATGATTACATTATGGGTCCTTGAAAGTAACATCCAAGCACGCAATTTTTATGAGTTACTTGGATTTCATACAACTGGAGACATTAAAATTGATCATATAGGTTGTGAAAAGCTGCCTGTTATAAAGTATAAGAAAAATATTTACCCGTAGTTAACCAAACTTAATGTGGCAGTCTTAACTTGAACTGACAGTAAATGCGACAACAAGACGGGCAACTGTCACATCAAGTCAAAACTACTTCACATTAAGTTGAACTATTTCAGACTCATTGACATTCTACTACGAGTCATTTCAATTTGTTCTCGCATACATTTTTCAAGGTCTTTAGCCTCATCACAAATAAACCCTTCTCTAATACCTGTATTTAAATACTCTTCCAACGCTACAGAGTTAGTTTCCCGCACAGAAGAGAAATATGTCTCCGCTACGCTATTACCAAATTCTAATTGACTACCTAATATGCCAAATTTATGAATGATGCCTAAAGCACAATTAATATAAACCACTTCATCTGCAGCATACTCTTCTTGCATTTTTATTAAAAATTGTAATGACCCCTTACACCCATGTTGTACGGCTAGTTGTATCCACCAAATTTTCTCTGGGCTAGAAATTATATCCGCTCCCAATGATTGCCTATAATATTTACTAACCATCTTGATTACAGCTTTATTTTTAAAAGAAAGTAATTCATTGATTGAAGATTCCCATTTCTCTTTTATTTCGTATACCGCATTTTTGTCACCTAGCTCAGCAGCTTTTTTAAAATAACTATAACTCAGTTCATTGTTATCAATTTGATAAATTCGGCCCAATAACATTAATGCTTTTGTATTTACATGTTTTTGTAGTGACTTGTTGAGCACCTCTTTCGCAGAATCGAAATTGTTTAATAAAATATACCATACCGCCATTTCATAATAAATTTCAGCCTGAATGTGTGGAAAATCAAATTGAATCAATAAGCTATTTAAATAATTAATAATTTCATGCTCTCCTCCCTTTCTTCCTTCGCTTCCAAATTTTAGTTTGATAAGTAATCCTACCAGAGGGAACCCTATCTTTAATGCATTCATACAAAATTTCTGTGCTTCTTCTTTGTTACCTTTACTCTCATAAAGTAAACTAAGTTCAACTGAAGCGCTAAGTAGTCCTTGATTATAGCTTTCTACCAAAAAAGGAATTAAATCTTCTTTTTGAAGCTCCCTGATCGCACCTATTCTCGTTAAAATAAGCGCTGCTCGATAATTATGATATTGATAAAAGCTTTCCTGTAATTGAAGAAGACCCGCTTCTTCATTGCGCTTAACGCCCAAGCCTCTATATTCCATTGCGCCGCGGAAAAGCTTAGCCCATGGTTTACTTTCATATAGAGATATAAAGTCCCATAGTTTCTTATATAAAATCTGCGCAATATCCTGTCGCTCGCAGCTAACTGCCTGGTGATAAAGATACTCCGCAATGTACTGCAATTTAGCATCTTTCTTAGCGTCTATTGCTCGTGTCTTCTCAGTGGTAATGGCAAGGGGGCGGCCAAAATATTTTTCATAACGTTGAATCCAAAACTGGTTACTCATGAGACCATGCACATATCTATGGGTCCTCTCCATGTTCAGCAAATCCTGCAAACCTAACATTTTCAGAATTTCTAACTGAATGTCTTGAGGTAAAGCTGCCTCCCCTTGGGGAGGACGAGAAAAAAATAAGCTGCTCTTCATAACTATTCCTTATGGCTAAACTTCTTTTCCTTTAAACTCTATTTTTATTTTATAAGAAACTCCCCTACCCACCAACGTTTTCGTCATTTTAATACAATTGTTTCCCTTCTTATACAGGTTTTTTGGTATGGATCTTCGAAGGCAAATGCTTTGGCCTCGTTAATGCAATGGAATAAAAATCATCTAATTGAAGCACGCTTCGAAGATAATGGCGATAATCGGGCTGCTTTCATCTTTTCAAACCCAGCCAGCATGAAGCGTACTATTTTTCTTCCACCCAAAATTTTGTCGCACCTGCGACTGCTGCCGGAATAACAAAAAAGTTAATAACAGGGATCATGCTTACCAATAGCACACTGATACCAAACCCCCATGCCACCCATCGTCTTTGAGAGAGCCATGCTCGCGTTGCCTGGAAAGTGAGACGATGATTATCAGTTGGATAATCCAAATAGGTTAATGTCATCATCCAAGCATTGAATAAAAACCATAAGACCGATGCAGCCGATTGAATAAGCGGAATAAAAAATAAAACCAGCAAAAAGATGGTTCGCGGAACATAATAGCCTAAAATACCTAACTGGCGACCCATGATGCGCGGAATATCTTTGATATTTTCTCCCATAGTGCGCCCTTCCAGTGATTTACCGGTTAGATATTCCTCGACTTTTTCCGCTAATAAACTGTTAAAAGGAGCACTCATCAAATTAGCAACTGTTACAAATGCGGAAATGAAAAGCAGAAAAAAGCTAAGAAAAAATAATAGCCATATGAATAAGCCTAACCACGTTAACCAAGTAGGTAAATGTTGTTCAAACCACTGATTAAATTCGCCAGTATAATGATATAAAAGAAAAAATAATCCCGTGAATAAGAGCATATTGATGAAAAGCGGGATGACAACAAAACGTCGTAAGCCGCGCTCAGAAATTAATCGGAATCCTTCTAATAAATAGTGAATACCGATAAATAGTTGCGTCATACTTCTGCCCGGTAATGCCAGAATTTAGGTAAGAAATAGCAACAAATACCAACGCCAATCACACATAATACCCCACCTGATACAACGGAAAACGTGACGCCAAATAAAGCTGCCACTAATCCTGCTTCGGTATCACCCATACGCGGGCCGCTTAAATAACTAATCATTTCAATTCCAGCCATACGTCCGCGTAATTCATTCGGGATGGTTTGGTTCCACATGATACTGCGGAAAATCCCGCTGACAGCATCAAACGCACCGGCAAGTGCAAGGAAGAATAAAGCCACTAAAAAGTGAGAAGATAGACCAAAGAAAATAATCGCGACACCCCATAAACTAGCAGCAACCGCAATGGCGACACCATGACGTTTTACTCGCACTGTCCAACCACTGACAAATGAAACGACAAGCGCGCCAACGGCTGGGGCAGCGTATAACATTCCCAACGCTTTTGCACCCCCAAAGGAAAGTGCGATAGCAGGAAATAAAGCCGTTGGCATCCCAAAAATCATGGCAATAAAATCGACTATATAGGTGCCGATCAATTCCTGTCGAGAAAGAGCGTACCCTAGACCTTTTTTCAAAGCAGAAAAAGCAGATTCATCTCCATTCGCCCCACTCGGTTTAGGAATATGCCTCATCATCAGTAAGGCAGCGAGTGAAATAGCAAAGGTCATTACATCGACTAAATAAGTTTCCACAATCCCAAAACTCGCGATAATCAAGCCACCGAGAGCAGGCCCCCCAATCATACAAACACTGCCTTTAAAAGTGCTCAGAGCACCGACGGTCGGAAAATCTTTTTTTTCTACTAATTGTTGGACCATGCTCTCTAATGCAGGACGATGTAAGCCATTAAAAGCGGACATTAAGGCAGATACGACAAACATCACCCAAATGTAAGGAACAGGCATCAGTGCGTTGAAGGCGAGCAACAAACTGCCTATGGCTAATACTGATTCTGCTATGAGTAATAAAGTACGGCGATGATAACGATCAGCAAACACGCCACCAATTAAAGCGGTAACAAGCAAAGGCAAGAGTTGCACCAAGCTTAATAATCCCACCATTAAGGTCGAGTGCGTTTCCATATAAATTTGATAAGGCAAGGCAACCCCGGTAATCATGGTGCCCATAAAAGAAACGAATTGACCAATGTACAATAAGGCGAAATTTCGATTGCGGCGTAATAACGATAAGTTAATGAAGTGGCTCATAGTAAAATCATTCTATTTTATAAGCCGGTGATTATAGCTGATGACCGATAGCATAGCCAATGGCTAGAAAGAGAATCGCCCACACGAGAGCGCCTGTATAGGCATATAGAACGAATTGCCTAAAAGATAATTGACCCATCCCAGCTGCATACCCCATTAAGCGTCGAACAATAGGGAGATAATAGCCAACGAATAACGTCCATTTACCCACCCGGTTATACCATTTGTTTACCTTCTCCATGCGTATAAGGGTTATTCCTAAGTAGCGTCCGTAATTTTCCAGTAAAAATACTCCCACTGTCCTACCAATGAAATAAGTCACCGTGAGAGCAAGGGTAACGGCTAAATAAATCGCAATAAAGGCAGGTAGAATCAGAAGCTTACCTTGCGCAGCCAACGCGCCTGCTAGCATAATCAAGGCATTTTGCGGAATAGGGAGAATAATCACACCTAAAAATAGCAATACAAACAAGGCGATACTGCCATATTGAAGTAACCAAACATCAAATGCTGTGGAGATAGGCATCAGGGTTCTCCAGACTGTATAAAAAATAGCTTAACTGATTCTGAGAGTTTTTGGTAATCCTTCATCATAAAAGACTATACTTTTAAATATATGCCCTAAATAAATTGTAGGATAAAAGAGGCACGGGTTTGTATGGATAATTTAATCGGATACAACAACCTGGAACAGCTCTATGTAGGGGAGAGCATTATTGTTTATCGTGCCTTGCGAGAAGTGGATGGACGGTCAGTTATTTTAAAAATGTTAAAAGAAGAATACCCCGATCCGACTAACATTGCGCGTCTGGTTTACGAATATAATTTATTAAAAAATCTCACCATACCCGATATTGTACACACCGAAGGATTTGAGAAACAGCAGAATCATTATGCGATCGTATTAGAAGATATACCAAATAGCTGCACATTAAGAGAATATATATCTACTCATAAAATTTCTATCGAAGACTTTCTGTATATTGCTATCCAGTTAGCGGATGCACTTCATCAATTGCATGAAGCACATATCATTCACAAAGATATTAATCCTGACAATATTCTCATTAGCAAAGATGGGAAGCTTGTCAAATTAATGGATCTCAGTATCGCTACGCAATTGACGGAAGAAGAACAAGCTATTATTAATCCCGAAACATTGGAAGGGACGTTGCCTTATATTTCACCCGAACAAACAACACGTATGAATCGCTCCATTGATCGACGCACTGATCTCTATTCGCTGGGTATTACTTTTTATGAAATGTTAATCGGCCGCCTACCTTTTGAAGCAAATGATGCAATTGAATGGGTCTCTTATCACATTGCAAAGCAACCCCTGCCACCCCATGAAATTTCACCTCACATTCCGCCGATGATTTCCAAGATTATTCTTAAATTATTAGCTAAATCAGCAGAAGATCGCTATTCCACTGCCTTGGGCTTAAAAAAAGATTTAGAAACGTGTTTAACTGCTTGGGAGAAAAACCAAACTATTTTTGAATTTCCATTAGGCGCAAAAGATCGCGCGAGTACTTTTCATATTCCGCAAAAATTATTCGGCCGAGAAAAAGAAATCCATCATCTGTTGGAAGTGTTTGAAAAAGTCAACCGTGGAGCACGCGAAGTTTTATTTGTAGAAGGCCCATCAGGAATAGGGAAATCCTCTTTAATTAACGAGATCCAAAAACCCATTACCCGCCAACGGGGATATTTTATTACAGGTAAATACACCCAATATCAAAGCGATATTCCCTATGATGGGTTGATTCAAGCCTTCCGACAATTGATTCAACATGTCTTAACAGAAAGCACCCAACAAGTTAGCTACTGGCGAGAACAGTTAACCAAGGCCTTAAGTCCGAATGGGCAAATTATTATTAATGTTATTCCTGAAGTTGAAAGATTAATTGGTAAACAACCACCTGTCGTAGAATTACCGCCAACAGAAGCACGGACACGATTTGAGCTGGTATTCTTTGACTTTGTCAGTGTATTTGCTAGAAAAGATCACCCTTTAGTTTTATTTTTAGATGACATGCAATGGGCAGATACAGGATCATTTAACTTATTAACCCAATTACTCCAAGATACTGAAGTCAATTATTTTCTATTATTATGCTCGTATCGAGATAAAGAAGTGGCCGCCACTCATCCACTTTTTGAAATGAAAAAACAATTTATTAAATCAAATGTCATGCATGCTACTTTACAATTAAAACCATTAACTCAAAAAAGTGTTACAGAATTAATTAGTGAAACATTAAATACGCAAAATAGCATTGAGGAATTGTCTAAATTGGTGATGGAAAAAACCGGGGGCAATCCTTACTTTGTTAATTTATTCTTGACTTCACTTTATAAGAACCATCAACTCGTTTATGATGAAAATCAAGATCAATGGGTATGGGATATTCAAACACTAAGAAACCTTCCCATTACTGATAATGTTGCTGACTTAGTGATCAATGAAATCCATCGTCTACCAGAAGCAGTACAGGAAGCATTAAAGACAGCTTCTTGTATTGGTAGCCGATTTACACTAGCCAATTTACTCTCTCTCATTAATCAGCCAGCCGAAGCGATTGCTAAATTACTATGGATTGCACTGGAAGAAAAATGGATCATCCCGGTCGGTGGCAATTATAAATTAGCCTTAACAGATACCAACATCGTGACTAATAGTACTAAAATTATTTATCGCTTTTCCCATGATCGTGTTCAACAAGCATTATATTCATTAATACCAGAAGAAAGACAAAAAGAAATTCATCTTAAACTAGGTTATTTATTATTAGCAGAATTTTTAGCCGGGAATGAACATTTTTTATTTAATGTGGTTCATCACTTTAGTATTTGCTTGCAATTGATACAAACGGAAGAAGAACGATTTAAGATCTCAGAAATATTTCGTCAAGCAGCCAATAAAGCAAAGTTTTCGATTGCCTATGATGTAGCCGTGACTTATTTAAAATCTTCACTGCAATTATTAGGTGATAAGGCTTGGGAAGAACATTATGAGCTTGCTTTTGATAGCTATCTGAATCTTGCTAATTGCCAATATTTATCAGGTGCCTATGAGCAAGCGGATATCCAATTTACCGAAGTGATAAAAAAAGCAAAGACTAATTTAGAAAAAGCAAAAGTCTTACAATATCAGGCGCTCGCTTATACTATTCAGTCTAAATATGCAGAAGGAGCAGATATTGCAGAAAAAGGTTTATCTTTATTGGGTGTCAAATTACCTCATTCTTATAATAAGTTAAGACTTGCATGGGAATTTATTAAAACCAAATGGTTGTTACGCAAAAAAACCGTTAAAGATTTACTAAACCTCCCTCTCATGCAAGACCCTGAAAAAATCATCATCATGGAATTATTAGAAAATGTTGCCACCTTTTCTCTGGTTGCTAATCCTAATAATTATTCCAAAACTATCTGCGTGAGTATGCAAGCGATTGATTATTCTTTAACGTATGGTAATTATAGTAGTTCCGCCCAATGTTATTTACATTTTGCTCTGATTGAATTTATACGCGGTAATGTGGATAGTGCCTACGAATATGTTCAAATTGCCATTAAATTAGCAGAACGCTTTAATCAAGGACAATTAGGCATGGTGTATGTCTTAAGCATGCGCATTTTACCGTGGAAAATATCTTATAAAGATTGTTTAGCTTATCTTAACAAAGCCTCCCAACTCAATTTCGAATCAGGCAATTTATCTTATTATCAGTATTCAGCCATCGCCATCATTAGCATGATGCTCCTTGCTAATTATTCTTTTTCGGAAATTGAGGAAAAAATCAAAACTTACCTGACTGATTACCAATATACTCGCAATGATTCCGTCGTTTTTGGCCTAAAGATGTACCAATCCATCATTGAAATATTACATGGCACTAAAACGATTGATGAATATCAAAACCTGCTAAATACTTTTTCCAGTAGCGAAGCAGCAAACCGAATTTCACGGGTAATATTACTGGGCTCCAAAAGCTTACTCCTCACCGTCGCTTATCTATATGAAGATTGGCCATTAGCATTAGCAACAATCGAGTCTTTAGAAAAAGATTTTCAATCTTCTCGAGCGATGAGTACACTTTTTGTCACTTCCTCTTATCAATTTTATAAAGCCTTAACCTTGTGCAGCATTTACCATCAAGCCCGCTTTGTAGACCGTTTACGTTATAAAAAAATTATAAAATCGATTCTCAAAAACTTTCAACGCTGGTCTACTTATTGCCCTGAAAATCATCAAACTCAATATTTTTTATTAAAAGCAGCTTTATTAGAATTAAATGGTAATATGAAACAAGCTTTAATCGAGTATGAAAAATGCTTAAAGGCTGCACGCGATACTGATCGTGTCTTTCTTGAAGGAGTGGCGCATGACTACATCGCCCGATGTTTTATTCGCGACGGCCAAATGCGAACGGCACGGTCTTACTTAGAATATGCTTGCGCTGCCTATCGGCAAGTGGATGCGATGGGTAAAGTGAATTATCTTTTTGATAAATATCCAGAATGGCTCATCCAACCTGCTGAGGAAGCAGTAGGCTCTATCCACTCCAGTCATCATCGATCGTCGCGTATTTTAGATTTAGACACTGTATTGAAATCTGCACAAACCATTTCAAGCCACATGAAATTAGAAGATTTATTGGAAAATTTAATTACGATCGTCGTCGAAAATGCTGGTGCCCAGCGTGGAATAATTTTGTTAATGGAACATGATCAACTGGTCGTTGAAGCAGAAGGAGGAATTGATCTACAGCCGCATGTATTGCAAAGAGAGCCTATCGATAATCGCAATGATTTAGCGCTTTCCCTGGTTCGTTTCGTACAAAACTCGCGCGAAGCCGTAATCTTAGGAGATGCTTCTGTCAAAGGACCTTATACCGAAGATCCTTATATTCGAGAAAAAAAACCATTATCCATTTTATGTGCACCTGTTATTTATCATGATACTTTATTAGGGATTTTGTATTTAGAAAACAACCTCGTCCGAGAAGCTTTTACTAAAAAACATTTAGAATTATTACATGTCCTCTCTGCGCAAATCGCTATCTCTCTTGAGAATGCAAGGCTTTATACTGCTTACGATCAATTTATTCCACATGAATTTTTAGACATATTAGGTAAACGCAGTGTGGTTGATATTCGCTTAGGTGATAACGTCCAAAAAGAAATGGCCGTTCTTTTCACTGATATCCGCGGCTTCTCCAAGCTCTCAGAACAATTAGGCCCTGCTAAGATATTTCGGTTAATGAATAACTATCTTGGTTATATGGAACCGATTATTAAAAAACAGGGGGGATTTATCGATAAATTTATCGGGGATGCTATTATGGCCTTATTCGCAGGCACGGCTGATTCTGCCGTATTAGCTGCGATTGGCATGCAAAAAGAATTAGTCAATTTTAATCAAGAAACTGCGAAAGAAGGCCAGTCACCTATTGAAATCGGTATCGGTATTAATACCGGCTCCTTAATTTTAGGTACATTAGGAAGCCGTGGACGGTTGGAAACCTCTGTGATTAGTGATGCTGTCAACGTCGCAGAACGAATACAAGAATTAACCAAAGAATATGAATGCCGATTGTTAATTAGCGATAGCACCTATAAACAACTCGTTAAACCAGAACGTTTTGAAGCTCGCTTTATTGGCCGTACTGCCATCCGTGGAAAAGCACAAGAGATAGGCATTTGGGAAGTGTATAATGGGGATCCTGAGGAACTGCGATATGCAAAATTAGCGATTGCTAAACATTACAATGAAGCCATTGTACTCTTCAGTGAAGGTGCTTACTCAAAAGCCTTATCACTTTTCCAACGTTGTTTAATTAGCTTACCAAATGATAAAGCGATTCAACGATACATCGATAGCTGTCAAAAACAGGCCTCATCTTAAATATTCTTGTAAAAAAGGAGGTACGCGTTTTTCTAGCCAATATTCAGGCCGCCACGGATATTTACCAGTCACAAATCCCACATGACCACCGGATTGTGTCACTTCTAATTGGACCTGCGGTGATAATTCATTGGTGTTAGGAATCATATCCTCTGTCATAAAGGGATCGTCCTTCGCATGTAAGATTAAGGTCGGCACTTGAATATTGCGGAGATACTGCCGGCTGCTTGCCGTGCTGTAATATTCATCGACCCCTGCAAATCCATGCATAGGCGCGGTAATTTTATCATCAAACTCATACATGCTCTGTGAGCGATAAAGCGCCTCAGGATCAACTGGCATCCCATTTGCTTGGAATTTCGCTGTTAAGCGCTCACGTAAGCACCGCATGAAATACCATTCATAAAACCGAGAAAAGCCTTTGCGAATGCGAATAGACGCTTTATGTAATTCAAAAGGCACGGAAACCGCAATCGCTGCTTTCAAGGGATTTTGGTAGCGGGTTTCGCCCAGCCATTTTAACAAGACGTTTCCGCCCAAGGAGTAGCCAATCGCTGCTAATGGGGTTTGGGGTTCACGTTCCCATAATACTCTCGCAACATAGCTCACATCGCCTGTATCGCCAGAATGATAGCCGCGCTGTAAGCGATTCGGTTCCCCGCTACAGCCGCGGAAATGCATAAATACACCGCGCCAGCCTTGCTGTGCTAGGGTTTTTAACATGCCTTTCGCATAGTGGGAATCGATAGAACCTTCCAGGCCATGCAAAATTAACACTAAGGGACCCACTTGATCACGATTCATCCAATCCAAATCAATAAAATCCCCATCAGGCAATTCCAAACGCTCTCTTTCCAGCTTGAGCCCTTTAATAGGACGGCGGAAAATAGGCGGCCATAAAGTTTGCAAATGAGGATTAGGTAACCACCAGGCAGGTTTAAATTGATCGCTGTTCATAGAAGCTCCCTATCAACCAACCGAAACTTATCCGTCATGAGGAATAAAGCAACCTTACGAACAAAGCGTATAACTTAATCATACAACACCTTTAATAAATCGACCACGATTTTAACATCGTCTGGGCAACAGAAAGGTCGTTCTGGTAGAGTTGGATGGGTGCCGTATAAGCCCAGGCATAGAAGACTTGGTTGTCTGAGCGGAGCACCACGATCTGCCATTGTTTAAATTCAATATCTTTATAATGATAGGTAAAAGTTAAATATTCACCCTTGGCCTTGCTACCGTCTGCTTGCGGGATAGTCAGGGGGCCTGCCTCTAAGAACTTAACCTGCTTGGACTGATGGGCAGCTTGTTTTTTGATATCTGTAATAAATTGCTTCACATTCGCATAGTCACCACCCATTTTTTTGGTGAGGATGGTTTGAATATTAACGGTGGAATAAAAAGAAGACGTTCCTTCTTTGCCACTAAATACCACTGTCCCTTCTGAAGAGGCATCATATGACCAATCTGCAGGATATTGGATAGAATATCGACTATCATGATTGTCATAAGTTTTTACCGTTGGTATCGCGGGAGACGGTGGTTGCTCAGCATGTTGTTCAGTCACAGGTTGCGATGGAGCTGCTACTTCTGGCGTATGATTTTTTTTATAAATAGCAACCGCAAGAACTATTATCACGATAGCTAGAATAAGACCAAGAACAAGTATCGTTTTTTTCAAAGCTGACATAATTTTTCCTTATTTCGCTAAAAGAAGTACTAACGCACCCAATACTACCGTCATATTCGCCACAAAAATCGTAAAATTCAGCGCGCGTGTTTCGCCTTGAAATTGCCAAAATGGGTGAAAAATGAACATAGTAATAATAGTGGGAAAGATCAAGAGAAAAGCGGCTAGTTTGGGGAAGATGTTAAATATTATCATGACACCCGCAATAATTTGCAAGCTGATGCCGGTGGGCAATACTAAGTAGGGATGGGGAATGCCTTTCTTTGCCATCACAGCTAATAAGGGGACCCAATGATAAATATTCCAACAACCCAGGAAAGCAAAATAGAGTCCAATGAGAAGATGCGCTAAGAGAGTTAAGTCAGAGAATAAATTAGACATAGAATTTCCTTTACTTATGCTAAGGGGTCATTCGTGGCGTATATGATACCGTATTTTCACTTTGGGTTGTAGATAAACTCGGTGCAGGAATAGGGATGAGGATATCTGTATCGTTGATGGATGGAGAAGGGCTTGCGGCGGGAATCGGAATCGGCTTAGAAATGGGTTTCTGGAAACTCACATCAAGCTGCCTCAGCAGATGTGCGGTAGATAAGTTAGTTATTTGAAGCTCGAGAATAAGTTCACTTATCACTACACTTTGTTTTTCACATACTTTTTTGATAATTTTTTCTAATTTATTTATTCTTTCTTCTTGTTCACGTGTTATGCGATAATCCATCACAACATTCCCCATTCCTAATGCGCACATCAACCCGATAACCACGCGTCCCATCGGTTCAAAAATGAGATATTCAAAGGTGACTTGTTGATTAGAAAGCGCCATAATAGCACCTGCAGCAATCGTCAAGCCCAGCGATACACCCTCAAAAAAAGACCATAAGCGGTTAAAAAATTTTTTGGTACCTATCCAAACAGCTTCTATCCGGCCAGGTAAAGGATGCGGTTTTGATAATACGAGAGAAAGAGAGAAACTATTTGATAAAGCAAAACCCGTTTGCACTTGATGAAGCAATTGTTGATAGTCATCGAAATGACTATCTTTATCATCCGCTGCTTTCGCGATTTTTGCTTTGAGAAAAGGTGTCATAATGGTGATCGTGGTAGAAAATTTTGCAGCCAAGTGATTCACTTGGATTAAACTTTGCCGCTTTTCATCGGTTAATAGTTTCGGTAGTTTTGAAAAAAACAATTCATCTAGTTTACGATTCGCTTTTTCGACTAACTCTTTTTCTCTTTTATTTTCTTTATAAATCCCTCGGATGGACCGAACAGTATACGCAAACACACCTGCACTTAACACACATAATACGCCGGCCATCCTTAACATCCCTATTGTTTCAGGATCAATAAATTCAAAAAAAGTAATAAGTGCATCAGCGCTAATCACCATGCTTAAGAATAATTTCATCACCAACACGAGGGTTTGTTTCAGAGAAGAAACAGAAAGCAGGGTTTTTATTTCTTCAACGTCTGGATTATTCGCATTGCCTGCTGGCTTAACAGGCAATGCTCGAGATTGTTGCCCAAAATTAAAGGTAAAATAGTTCATTGTACTTAGCAGAGCGGAAGCAATTTACGCAGTTGCACCACTCCTTCGATGTTTAAAATTTCTTTTATTAAAGCATCACTGATTTCAGTGTGAACATCGATCACTGTATAAGCAATATTTTCCCGCGATTTATTTAACAGGCTCAGAATATTTAGGCCCGCGCTTGCTAATTTTGAGGAAATTTGCGCGACCATGTTAGGAATGTTCGCATTAACGATAGATAAACGCACACCCATCGTATGCCTTGGAATATCGACGGTGGGGAAATTAGCAGAATAGCCAATCGCACCTGTTTCGAGAAATTCGCGTATTTGTTTCGTCAGCATCACTGCACAATTTTCTTCTGCTTCTTTAGTTGACGCACCTAAATGCGGCAAACTGATAACCCGAGGATGTTCTTTTAATTTTGCACAAGGAAAATCGTTAACATAAGCAAAAATCTTTTTCTCATTGAGGGCATCTAATAATGCTTCATTATCAATAATCCCTTCACGAGAAAAATTCAGTATCACTACACCTGGTTTCATCAATTGCATCCGGGAGTGATGAATCATATGTTTGGTTTCATTCATCAAGGGCACATGAATCGTGACAAAATCAGATTTCATAAGTAATTCATCTAAATTGCGTGCCTGTTGAACATTCGCAGATAATTCCCATGCTCTGTTCACTGAAATGGCAGGATCATATCCCATCACCTCCATACCTAAATGAATCGCAGCATTCGCTACCTTCACACCAATACTGCCTAAACCGATCACACCTAAGGTTTTACCCATTAATTCAAAACCAACAAACTGCTTTTTGTTCTGTTCTATCTCTTTTTCCAACTGCTCTCCTTCACTTTGCAAGCGCCGTACATAATCCCACGCCTGACAAATATGACGACTAGCAGCCAGCATACCGGCAATCACGAGTTCTCTTACAGCATTTGCATTCGCACCAGGCGTATTAAAAACAGGGATTCCACGTTTGGTTAAGGCTTCGATAGGAATATTATTGACACCTGCCCCTGCTCTGCCAACGACTTTGACCGAATGAGGAATCGGCATGTCATGCATGGTATAGGAGCGTACTAAGATTGCGTCAGGATTCTGGATTTCGGAAGCCACTTCATACAAATCGCGTGGGAATTGATTTAATCCGATGGGGGAAATAGCATTGAGTGTTTGAATTTTAAACATGATGAACTCCTGGGCTTTGTTTCCGTAGTCGGGTAAGCTTAGCATAATTTTTAATTTTCTCGAGGGATAAAAATGGCTACAAGCTGGCAACTGCAAACACCTGTGCCTGCTATCATCTTCGATTGCGATGGTACGTTAAGCATGATTGAAGGGATTGATGAATTAGCCAAACATAATGGTGTTACTGCTGCCGTCCAAGCATTAACCGCGCAAGCTATGGGGTCAACAGGCATACATCCTGAGCTTTACCAACAACGGCTGAAGTTAGTTTACCCCAGGCAAGAGCAAGTACAAGCATTAGGGCGGGATTATTTTAAGCATCTTGTACCTGATGTTCAGCATATTATTCGCATTTTACAACGGTTACAAAAGACAGTGTATATCGTCTCTGCTGGTCTTTCACCGGCCGTGCGGATTTTTGGAGATATGTTACAAATTCCCCAGGAAAATATTTTTGCTGTTGATATTCACTTTGATGCTAAAGGTCAATTCATCGATTTTGAAAAAACCTCACCTTTAGTTTATCGTCATGGCAAGCGCGATATTGTGAATCGGTTGAAATTATTACATGCAGATATTATTCACGTCGGTGATGGTTTAAATGATTTTGTGACGTATGACCTTGTCACACGATTCATTGGCTACGGTGGTGTATTTTATCGAGAAAACATTGCCTCCCAATGCCAATATTACATTCGCTCACTCTCGATGGCACCCCTTTTGCCTCTCGTCTTAACGCAAGCAGAATATGAAATGTTAGCAGCAGAAGAACATGCTCTCTATCAAAAGGGCTTGATGGCTATCCAAGAAGGGACGGTTTCCTTAAGAAAATCTTAAGAAACTTATTATATTCTCGTAAAAAGCCTGAACGGAATTGGGTGTTCTTAAACAAGGAGCTGTTTATGGTATATCCCCCCCTAGAGCAATTAGAAGCGCACGCTCAATCGATCGAACCTCTTCGTATCTTGCATAGCCAGATTCGTGAGTTGCTTTCCGCTAATAAATTGAATAAAGAAGAGGCAGATAACATAGCTCGAGGGTGCTGGTTTTATTATCTTTATACTACCCCTCCTAAATTAAACGATGGATATTTCTTTAAATCTGATAATCCTCGCTATCTTGAATTAAAGAAAGCATTACATCTTACCTCCTCGCAAATACCAGATAACGATACGCTCCCGTATCTTATTTCAGCTTATGATTGTTATTTTACTAAGAAACTCTGCTCGGCTGATCCTCATCTCAATGAATCTACCCTCATACACTTACAACAGGATTTACTGAAAAAAATGGGGCAAAATGAAATCCAGCATATCCAACCCATTCCTGCAGAGCAATCTACCTTAGGCGCAAATTTACCTTTCTATCGCCGCTATCAACTCAATAAGCAAATTGCCCCCCCTTCTCTCCCGCATTCAGTTTGCAGCTATTTTAGTCCTGCACCCAAAGGCAGCCGCGATTTCCATGCTTTGTTAGTGGAATTTATTCAATACCGTTTTCCGGATAAAGAAAGAGATTCAGAAAAAACCTATATTCACAAACACCATAGAATGAAAATTGCCACTTATCTTTTTGTTATTCATCTAATTGATAATGAATCCACCATACGTAAGCTATTTAATTACAGCACATTACGAGAAATGATTTGGGTAGAACTTTGTACTTTATGCACAAAAGAAAAAATTAAATTAGATGATAAAAAAGTCATTAATTGTATCAGCACATTTATATTGTCGTTTTCTAAAAAAGAATTCAAAGAATATATTAAAGTTAATTATCCTGGTCATCCTGTGCTTGAAACATTTGAAACGAAAATGATAGATGATTGTAATGAGTTAACTAAACTACGTGAAAGTTTAACGAATCCTTCCTCTACTTTTTGGTATTTTGTCAAAGCATTCACTATTATGAGCGCTTGCCTTGTCACGATACCCGCTTTAGGTGTAGGGAATACCCTAGGGACGATATTGGGAGAAACAACACTCTCTTATCAAGTGGCAGCCGATGTTGGCCATCGATTGGCATTACTGAGTAGCCGATTCGATCAAGCTAAATGTTTCAGCATTTTTGCCGCTCGGAATATGATTACTTCCACTACTGCTTGTGCAGCAGCCATATTAATGGCGGGACTTAGTCAATTATTTATTGCAGCAGTGATTTACGGCGTGGCTGAATCAGCCCAACTGGGGATTGAGCTAACCTGTAAATTGACACAGGAAGGAATAGAAGGCGTTCGGTATCTGCTGACGTGCAAATTAACGCAGGAAGGAATAGAAGGAGTGCAGTATCTCGCCTCACTTTGCATTCAATATTACAAGCTGCTTCCCGAATTCCTAAAAGATAATTTTCAAGATATTTACAAAAAGGCTTGTAGTTTTATGGAAATGTCGCCGAAAGTTTATTCGTCAACTAATGAGGCATTTGAACTCGTACCGCTTCCTGATAATACCTCACCGCGTTTAGCCATTTAGTATAAAAAAAAGCGCCTATTTTGGAGGCGCTTTTGCATTTCAACCTTAAGAAAAGGATTATATTGCTTTCCAGGTGCCATCAGCTTGGCGGCAAGCGGTACCGCTAACCACTTGTTTCTTGCCATTGATAACAGCTTTGGTGGTGAATTGACGGCAATAAGCATTACTACCGCTGCTCGTTGGATCACTGGTTGGGGTGACGCTGTAACGAGCACCTGTCTTTTTGTTTTTCCAGGTGGTTGTTTTGTTAGTGGGGTTATTGTTTAAAGCATTATAGGTTTTTTGAGAATCTGAACTTTCCATATTATGCCCAATATAACCACCCACAAGCGCACCGATGATCGCACCAGCACCTACTGCAATAACTTTGCCTGTACCGCCGCCAAACGCACTGCCCGCTAAGCCACCTACTACAGCGCCCGATACGGTCCCAATTCCCGTATTTTGCTTTTGTGTATTCGTCGAACATGCAACCACGCTAATACACGTCATCACAATGACTAACAATTTCAAAAACGTCGATTTCATACGCATAACTCCTTGTCCAGGTTGTTCTATCTATAGTAAGAGAGAATGGTCTGCTTGACTACTTAGGGTTAATACTAACTGCGATAAGAGGTTTTGCGGGCAAGTATCGATGAGCATTTTTTCTCGGTAAAGAGGAGGAAAAAATCCTTCGGTCACTGAATGATCAAGGAAATGGATGAGGGTATCAAAATAGTTAGCGACGTTTAAAATACCATAGGGCTTATAGCTGACACCGATCCTGGCTAAGGTCACAATTTCAAAAAATTCATCGAGTGATCCTGGGCCACCTGGCAGCATAACAAAGGCATCTGCTAGTTTTGTCATCAGAATCTTACGTTCAGACATAGTAGAAACGACGTGCATGTGAGAAAGATGCGTGTGAGCGACTTCTTTCTCTATCAGCATGGTCGGCATCACACCGATCACTTCTCCACCTAATTCCAACATACGGTCTGCCATTTCACCCATTAAACCTATCTTGGCTCCCCCATATACTAATCCTATATCAGCATTCACTAACGCTGTGGCAAATTGACGGGCTGCTTCTGCGTATTCTGGCCGATTTCCTGAACCTGCACCGCAGAAGACGGTAATACGTCGCTTGGACATAACAACAACTCCATTGATATTTAATTTAGAAAATAATTGAAGAATTTAGCGCTGCTCTTGTTGGTTAGCAATGATTTTGTATTAGTGAGAGATAAGATATAATGATTGCGCATTTATTAACAGGGAGCATGAGCATGTTTTTATTTCACATTACCTTACCATTAGGGTTAATCGCCTTAACAGGTGGTTTAGCACTCTACATTTGGGGTCTGCGTGCACAGGGAATTGGAACCGCAATGGCTAAAGTGTTTGGATTGATTATTGTGGTACTTTCTATCTTGGAAGTGCTTTGCGTACTTTATTGGGGCGTAAGATTCTGGGAATTTCACCATCAATTTTCCGGGCCCATGCCTATGATGCAACAACAGCAGCCACCTCAGCAATTACCGATGGATCATCACATGGAACATATGATGAGAACGGAGGAGCATAGAGTTTAATCGATACTACGTGGTGTCACCATACCCGACACCTATCATCCCGCGGCTTGTCCGCGGGGTCCACCTTAAATGTATCACTCTGCAGCAATGAGCTCACTGCCGAATCAACCTCACATTTGGCGCAAACTGATCTATCTTCTCCGTTGACCGATAAGAATTAATATCAATTCCCCCTCGCCTGGTTGACCGCCCATACACCGTCAACTTTTCTGGCTGACATTGTTGCATAATTTGCATGAAAATTTTTTCCATACACTGTTCATGAAACTCATTACAATTTCTAAATGACACGATGTAACGCAGCAATCCTTCACGATTAATTTTCTTGCCCTTATAGCTAATCTGAACACTGCACCAGTCGGGTTGATTAGTGACTAAGCAATTGGATTTTAGTAAATCGGAATATAAGATTTCTGTTACGATTTCATTTTCTGTTTTTAAGAAAGAAGGATCGACTGTATAAACAGAACAATCGATATCTAAGTGATCGATGCAAATACCTTCCAGTGCAGGAGAAATTTTATCTTCTTTTGCTTTATCTAGAAGAATGATATTAACAACTACAGGCGCATGGACGCGCGCTTCAATATCTTTTTTGGCTAAAGCAGCAACTGCAGCAGCATCTTTAAATTTTGTATTATTAAATGAATTAAAATAAAGCTTCATCGATTTTGATTCGATGATATTGATAGATTCGCAGCCATAGAAAATTTCTGCTATCGCAACAACGGGTTTGCCCTTTTCATTCAGCCACGAGACTTCGTAATGATTCCATAAATCATAGCCAAAAAAAGGCAATTCGCCATGTACGCCGATTTCATCGCGCTTGGCTTTTCGGGGAATGGGGAAAAGCTTATCGGGGTTGTAATGGGGATCATATTCGGTTTTTTTCCCCAATTCGGATTTTTCTGGGATGTAGGACATAGCTTGTGCCTCTTACTCATTGCTAATAATTTGATCGTAAAGTTTACCTGCTGTTTTCAATAAAACAAAGCCAAATCGCTGCATAGTTTCAGCATCTGACATATTTTCCTTTCCCTGCCCTATCCGTTGCATAAATTCAGCGTATGGGGGTAAAGCAGCGACGGTCTCAGGTGAAATTAAAGCCGTATTTTTCAAGCTACTTAGATAAATGGCGATAATGCCGTAATAAATAAAAGCAACAATACGCATAAAGTTATATTTTCTTTCTTCTTGTGCTGAGGGCTTACGTCCTAAATAAGCTGTTAAAAACTGCAAAGCAGCAGGTTCATGATAAAAATAGAAAAAATTCGCACAACAAGCTAAATCGAAATAAAAATTCTCCTGCGAAGCGGCATGCCAATCGATTAGCCAAAAGCGATGGCCGTCATGTAAAAGATTGGCAGGATTGATATCGCAATGGCTAGGTTTGATGTCTTCAGGATCCGAAAGAAAAGGTGCTAATTGATTTTTAATTTGCAGGCTTTTGGTAATGAGGTCAGCTGATTGCAGCGCGGGAGAGATTAATTGGTGAAAGAAATCAGTCTTCTCAAAAATGGAAAGACCTATTTGGAAAGGCGAGCAGCTATGAAGATCACGAATAAACTTTACGAAGGCTTGCATATAATCTGGCTCGATAAATTTAGCCATGTTAATAGGCGGCGAAGCAATAAATTGCATTAGTACAACGCCTTGTTTAGCATCAGCATAATAAACCTGTGGTGCTAATTGATGGTGTGCCGCTGCATGCATGGCATGATAGGCTTGCTCTAAATTGTGATGAGGACTGCCTGGATCATCGAAACGCGCAACATAGTGGTTATCCGCAATAATTATTTTGAAAAGCTGTGACCCCGATGCGCCACCTGATAGAGGTCCCTCTATGTGCCATTCAGTATGACCGAACGCCTTTTTTACCGCTTCATCAATTAATTGCTTCATATTCTATTTCACTTTCATGTAAGATTATTTTGCCGCGCATGCGCTGCCATAATAAAAATGACGCTACAATGAACCCGCTAGTGAGACCTATTCTTAATCCAATCGGGCCACCGTGACATGTAAAAGCAAATAAATAGCTGGCAGGTAATGAAATTCCCCACAAGCAAGCAATACCTATCCTCATAGGCGCCTTGGAATCATGCATACCTCGTAATGTGCCGGAGAGAAGATTTCTTACTCCATCAACGGATAACATGACAGCAGCAATCATGAAAAAATAAATGGCTAAATGATTTAATTCAGTATTACTGGCATCCCCGGTATTCAGATAAAGATTAATTAATTCCTGCGGTGCTAAGAAAAATAATGCGAAGGTTGCTGCAGATAAGCCCGCTAAAATGATCAGGGCAGCATTAAGATAATCTTTTATTAAATTAAAATTCCGCTGACCATACGCCTGACTAATGAGCACTGAAATCGCTTGCGTTAAGCCTAATATGATGGTGATAAAAATCAGTACGTATTGGAAAACTATTTGAGAGGCTGCTAAAGCAATCACGCCAAAATAACCCATCATGTAAGTCGCCACCGCCAATGCAGCTAATTCGGTACCAAATTGGATACCAATAGGTATACCTAAAATTAGAATACGTTTGCATAATGTCCAATCGGGCCAAAACCCGTTGGTAAAAATAGCATATTGTTTTGGTGTTTTACCTGCGCATAAATAAAAAAGAAGACTGATACAGACAATAGATTGAATAATCCAGGCAGCACACGTCACGCCTGCTAATGCTAATTGCGGCAGCCCGAATTTACCAAGCGTAAATCCATAAGACAGCAAGAGAAGCGGCAACAATGTTATCATCGAAATTTTCATGGTAAATCGCGCATGACCCATGCCGGTGTAAAATTGAGAAATTACACCATTCGTCATCAGTGGTACCATCGATAATGCGGCGTAATGAAAATAGCCTTGAGCACGGCTAATCAACTGAGGATCTTGATGGAAAAATAAAAGAATAATATTGGCATTCCAGATTAAAAAACTAAAGGGTGTGATTAATAAAATCACCAGCCAGCAACTACTTTTTACAATAGCACCGATATCAGCAGACGATTTGTTCTGCCCTCTTGCATGACCAACCAGAATACCCACAGCATAAAACAAGGTTCCAATGATAGTTGTCAGTGTCATGTTAGTTGAAGCTGCTAATGCACCCGCAGCTAATTCTTGTTTACCTAATTGCGCTACCATCATCATGGCAAAAAAATTGCTGATGATATTCATCAGCATACCAATACTAATTGGCAACGCAAATGCAGTGACTTTATAGACGTTTTTCATGTAATAATCCCAAGGCTTCGTTACACCATTTCACACTGGCTTCTAAATACGTGATACCGCCTCTTAATGAAATAAATCGATGCAGGGCATCAGGTGTCATCGGCTTACTTAAAAATCTTTTTTCTATTTCTTTATAATCTTCTATCGAAGCTTGAAGTTGCTGGCGATATTTTTCGAGGTGTCCCACCGTCACGGCTGCATCTGTATTCCAGCCGAAAAAAACTTTCAGCATTAATTCATTCCGACTTTGAGAGGGAGCAGGATATTCTGCCAGCCAATCTTGAAGTTCGCGCTTTCCATCTTCAGTGATGGAATAAATTTTTTTAGGTTTATCGGTTTCTGTATTGGCGAGCTCGCAGCTAACCATATCCTCTTCTAACAATTGCTTCAAGATAGGATAAATAGACCCATCCCCTTCACGCCAGAAATGATTCGTGGTGCGTTCCATCATTTTTTTAATGTCATAACCGCTCGCAGGGCCTAAGGACAGTATGCCCAGCAAGGCGAAACGGGTTTTGTTAATTTTAGCCATAGTTAGCATCCTCCTAATTGATAGATCGAAATAATATATCTGTTTGATATATTTATCAAGCTGATTTTGCCAACTGAAGAAGCTTAGTGTTATCGTGGGTAACTTGTTTTTAAATAAGGAAAAAATAATGACAACCGTCGCTGCTATCCAAATGTGCTCTTCAGAGGTGATTGATGAAAATTTACAAATTGCCGGAAAACTGCTCGCTGAAGCAGCAAAACAAGGAGCGAAATTGGCGGTGTTACCTGAGAACTTTGCTTTTATAGGGCAGACAGAAAATGACAAAATTCGGGTAAAAGAGCCAATTGGTCAGGGCAAGATCCAATCTTTTTTAGCAGAACAGGCGCAGAAAAATAAACTATGGATTGTAGGTGGTACGATTCCGCTGGCCAGTCAAAATGATCACAGGGTAAATGCTGCTTGCTTGGTATTTGATGACCAAGGAAAGAATGTAGCGCGATATGACAAAATGCATTTATTTGATGTCGTGGTTTCAGATAACGAGCGCTATCAGGAATCGGCTTCAGTGGAGCCAGGGAATCAATTAGTTGTTGTTGATACGCCTGTTGGCAGATTAGGATTGGGTATTTGTTATGATATTCGGTTTCCGGAGCTTTTCCGTTGCTTATTTAATCAAGGTGCTGAAATTATTGCACTGCCTGCTGCCTTTACAGTGACAACGGGTGAGGCACATTGGGAATTATTAACACGTAGTCGAGCGGTAGAAAATTTTTGCTATGTGATTGGGGCTTGCGAGGGAGGAACGCATGCAGGAAACAGGAAAACATACGGGCATTCGATGATTATTGATCCCTGGGGGACGGTGATTGCAAGGAAAGAGGATACGGTGCCAGGAGTGATTTGTGCGGATATTGATTTGAATAAGTTGCATCTTATTCGGCAAAGGATGCCGGTTAAGGAACATCAGCGGATTTTATTTCAAGATAAATTTTAAAAAATATCATCACATTACAGGCGAAGCAATTAAGATTACTTCGCCGCTACGCGATTCGCAATGAAGATTACTGAGGGGCAGGAGCTTTGATATCTTCTTTTATTTCCAACAGAGGAACGCTTGTATCGACATGCTCCAAACCTTTTTTCTTCACTTCTTCATCGAAGATTTCAGTGGATTTATAAAGAATACCTAAGGAATGAGGCATGTGCTGAGTTAGATTCTTCTCAGATGAATCAATATAATGAGCAAAAAACTTAGATACCAGTGGGTTTTTAGCGGTAGCATGGGTAAGTTTTGCCAAGATACCTATCGGCTGTAAGATATCCTGGGGATTCCTTTCAACTAACTCCACGAGTTTTCTAGCGACGGCTTCGGGAGATAAAACAGGAGAAGGCGGTATCAATTCTGCCTTGGTATAATTAATTGCATGATGATAAAAAGGCGTATCAACACTTTCGGGCATTGCTACATAAATTTTAATAGGAGATTTTCCTTCTATTTCTCTTTGCTTATTAAGCTTTTCAATTTGTTCGGCGATCTTCTGCGTTTCCTTCATGAGATCTCGTTTACTTTTAATATAATAACTCGGCTCTTTTGCTACATTTTGCAGCCTATAATCAGCCATTAACGTTCCCATATTAATAATCGTACCGCCAAGCCGTTGATTACCCATACAGGCAAATGCGAACTGCGTTCCATCAATAGCAGCCTGATAATTAAGCTGATAAACAGCCTTCTCGACGTCTGGTGGAAGGCGCGTACCTTCTGGTAAAACATCGAATATGCCAGCATTATTAATCCAAACATCGATACTCCCCGTGTATTTTAAGGCTTGTTCCTGCAAATTTTGTAATTACTCCATAATCGTTACATCTGTTGGCACAGGAAAAACTTCGCCTCCAGCCTTTCTCACTTCTTCATCTTGATTAAACGCTTCTGCCATTTCACGAAGCCGCTGCTTACTACGTGCAGCCAAAACAACTCTGGCTCCTTTTTTTGCAAACTCCAATGCTGCTGCTGCGCCAATTCCTGAAGAAGCGCCAGTGATGATAACTGTTTTGTGTTTTAGAAACATAACTGAATTCCTTTTTAGTTGAGTAGTGATGGATATTACTTTTGCATGGTTGGGGATGGTTTAACATAGGAAATTAGTGGGCTTGTTTAGAAGGGATGAAAAAGAGGGATAAAAAAATGAGCGGATAATTGAGTGGGATTTTAGGCGGTAGGCGGCTTTAAGCAGGATTTACTATAAATATCACGACATAATAAACTATGATTTTTCATTTCTTTCACTCTCAGCTCTCGAAACGATACAAAATATTCTTTTAAGATAAACTATAAAACTTACTATCTAGAGATAAATGATATCGTGGTTTTATTTTTCGAAAAAAATTACAGAGCTTTGCAAGTAACTTCATCGCTTGACCATATTTTAGAAAACGAATAATATTCGGGTTAGATGAATGGAAATATGTTATGGGCAAAGAAGATTTGAAAGGGAGCGATGGGATAATGGATCCTTTTTACAACAGGACTGATGAGGAACCAATATATAAAATTGTTTCAAAAAAATATGATCGAGAGATAAAACAATACATTTTCACCATTGAGACTAGCTAAAAATGACCTGCCCCTGAAAAAGCACATCCTGACCTGCCCCTAAAAAAGTAGACACCAAATTTGATATACTTAACCAATCAATGAGGTGTGTAAAATGAGTAAATACGATAAGTCCTTCAAAGAAG